>Ga0315329_10000014_pt1 | contig 86196 bp, 88 predicted proteins | sample M150032315metaG_FD_203459 | JGI IMG/M metagenome (GOLD analysis project Ga0315329, IMG submission 203459) | Ammonia-oxidizing marine archaeal communities from Monterey Bay, California, United States - M1 500m 32315 | ecosystem: Environmental > Aquatic > Marine > Coastal | place: USA: California...
ATCCAATTTTTATACGGCTCATTCCATGCTTTATCTATTAAAAAATCTGCATTATCTGGAACATTCATTCTGTTGCGATCTGATATATTCCAAGAATAATCAAACAAATCTTTCTCGGAACGGTCGGCCCAATACATATAGCGTTCCACACCTATTCCTTTGGCCGCTATAGTAACACCGGGACCACTAACATAAATTTCCATAAAATCATGTGCCCCATCTATTACCAAATAAATCTACATGTAATCTGGGCGAATATTTGAAGCCATGTTTCATTGCCATTTCAGCAACATTGAATTTTGTATCTTCTAACATCTCAGCTGTGCCGCCGCATGGCATTAAATAAATATCTATATAAGATTCCCACCGACTGTAGGTAAGTTCTATTTGCTTAATTTCTTCAATATCCTGTTCATCTTGAACGACAAATTTTAAATACAAATGTGAATTTTGTACTTCTTTATATTGGTGCCAATTTTCAGGTTTAATTGCTTTAAAACCCAATTCACCACTTATACTTAATTTTGGACTACATGACCATGTAATATGATGATCCATTAAACTATACTCATGTAACCATTTAAGAAATTTATCCGTTAAAGCAAATGTACTATTTGTTTCAAATGTAATATTTTTAATATGTCTGAATGAAGGATGGTCTAATAAATCTGGTAATTGTTTTTGCCACATCATTGGCTCACCACCTGTAATTACCAAATGAATATCCTGTTTATTATCTTCATAATACCATTTTTTATCTGGACAAAGATCTATTAGTTTTTCTGCTAATATATCATGTTCTTCAAATGTTGATAGATGCATATATTCTTTTGCCCAACTTGCAGAACTATCACATCCTATTTTCATTACAGGTAATTCTTCAATACTCTTGTATTGACTGACATCAAGATTTTTCCAAGGCATTTCATCTCGTGGAATTAATTGTCCTCTGGGTTGTCCAAATCCAGGACACTCAAAATTACATCCAAATAATCTTAAAAATACACTCGGTGTACCTACAAATCTTCCTTCGCCCTGAATGCTATAAAACATTTCAGAATATCTAAGTTTTGACATTATCCTTTTTCTAACTCCTTAACTCGATGTTTTAAAGTAGAAATAGTAGTATGAATATGTCCCATTTCCTGTGGTTCAAGTTTTGATTTCAAATGTTCTATTTCTGCTTTGAGTACTGCGATATACGTTTGTATTGCTTTATCCATAAATTCCTGTTCTATTCATCTACTTCGAATAAGTCCTCACCCCATTCTCTGTGTCCTTCGCGCCAAGCCATGTTACTTTCTGTTTCACGTACTTCTATTCTATAACACCAAAGTCTTTCGGCTTCTCCAGGACCCCACATATCAGGAATGAATACTCCGTTTATATATTTGTATAACATAGAAGACATTCCTTCACATCCAAGTTTTGGCAATACAGTAAGTTTTGCAATACCTCGTTCTTGTAACTGTTTATAAAGATCCATTTCTGGTTCATCTTCTGCTACTAATAATGTATGATCAAATTGCTCGTCTAAGAAACTTTTAAGCTCTCCTAAACCACCGTAATCTACAACCCAGTTTCTAACATCTAAATGATCTGTGCCGAAAAAGAATCTCATACTAAAACTATAACCATGAATAACATTACAATGACTATCAGCTAGGTATTGTCTATATGCGCAAGGAAACTTATCAACATATTCCTTTGTGCTATTATATTTGTATATTCTTGGTTCTCTATTCCCTAAAGTTACTGTACTCATATACTTCCTCCTCTTCATTCTCCTCATCAAAATTAATGTAATTATTGGCTAATTCTTTACTAAATTGCCGTCGTTTTTTAGATTGTTTATCTAAAATATCTTTGCTAAGCTTTTCCTTAGTTTTTTGTTGCTTATATGACTTTGCCATAATTCGGGGCTCTTAATTTTTAGTTGTTTAAGATTAGTCCTGCGTTTTTTTCTAGCACTTTGCAAATGCATAATTTTAGCTCTCTCATAAAAAATTCTTCCTTTCATATGATCCATCTCGTGTAAAAAAATACGCGCGGACAGATCTGAAAAATAACCTGTAAAATTCTCACCAGAAGCATTTTCCCATGATGCTGATAAACTTTTCGGCCTTAATATTTTAACATATAATCCTGGATAACTCAAACATCCTTCTGTTTCATAAACTAATTCATCGGATACTTCTATTATTTCTGGATTAAATATCGCCATTGATTGGCCTTCATGATTCATTGAAAATACTTTATATTTGTATCCTATTTGATTTGCTGATAATCCCACACCATTATAGTGATACATACCTTCAATCAATTCATCTTGAAGTTGACGAGCATCCATTGGAGGAGCCAGACGGCTAAATGGAATGGTTTCTTGAATAAGTAAATTATGTTCTTCTGGTACTAATTCTCTCATACTATTATACTGAAATTTTTACGTTTTTCGAATTTCATATGAACTCTAAATTTATCATATAAAGTATCACCCTTATGAGAAATTACAAAAACATTTGTAGAGGTTCCCTGTTCATTCACAATTTTCATAAACTCATCTGTACCTTCACCATCTAAAGAACTATCAAATACTTCATCTAAAATTAATAAATTTGTATTAACAGAATTTTTTAATTTAGCAACTGCTCTCCATGTAAATAATAATGCTAAATCAATACGCATCTTCTCTCCTTCACTGAAAGAATCATACGTAAAATCATCTCTATATCTTGACTTTATTTCTTCATTGAAGTTCTCGTCTAAATTAAAAGATACAAAGAAATTCATTTGAGTTAAATATTTGTTGATTAATTTATTCATAATCGGCAAATATTGTTTAACTATCCTTGCTTTAATACCCTCATCCTTCAAAATATTTTTAGCCGTAAGATGTAATTCATTTTCTTCTAAAAGCTCTTCTCTTTTTAAATCAATTTCTTTTAATTCTTTTTCAATTTCTTTTAATTGTTTCTTTTCTTCTTTTATATCACCTGTATCATTTTCCGTTGCTTTAATTTCTTTTTCAATCTTTTCAATATATTGATCAATTGCACTTACGCTATTATTGATTGATTGTGTTTTAGTCTGGTGAGATTGTATGTCTTCTTGAATTGATTGTATTGCAGAAAGTCTTGCTCTAACTGTCTCCAATTGTTTATCAATTTCTGAGACAGCATTCTCAAATTCTTCAATCTTTTTTTGTTTTTCTTTAATTTCTTTGTGTTTGAAAGCGTGGTCGATATTTTGCTTACACGTCGGACAGTCATCGTTTGACTCAAAGAAGGAGATACTCTTTTGTTCGGAATCAACATTTCGGAGGATTGAACGTTGGTATTCTGAAAGCTTATCATGTTTATCACTTACTTGGTTCGCGTCGTTTAATTGTTCTAATAATTCAGATACTGTATCATTAATATCAGCCATCTCTTTCGATAAAGTTGTTTTTTGATCTAAATTATTTTTAATATCCTTTTCAAATCTTTTAACTAAGTTTTTTGTTTTGTTTTTTAATTGTATTATATAGTCTTCTTTTAAGTCTATTTTATTTTGGGCCAAATCTTTAGAATTCTTATTTGTGTCTAATTGTAATTTATTTTCAACCGTGTATGTTCTTAATATATTAGACATAGATGAAAAAACTTGAATATCTAAGAGATCCTCTATAATAGCTCTTCTATCTTGTGCTCTCAATTGCATGAAAGGAACAAATGAAGAATTGCCTAATATTATAATCTGTGTAAAAGATTTATAATTTAATTTTAAAATACTCTTTTCTAAATATTCTTGAAAATCCCTTATATTCGCATCTTGTTGTAATGGAACGTTATCAACCTTTATTTCAAATAAATTAGGTTTAATGCCTCTACGAACAAATATATGTTTTTTCCCAATCAAAAATTCTATTTCAACAATACACGCCTTTTCGTTGATTGAATTTACTAATTGAGGTTTATTAATTTTACGAAATGGTTTCCCAAATAAACTGAATGTTACCGCATCCAGCATGGTACTTTTACCGGCACCGTTTTCACCTGTAATTAAGGTCGTTTGAGACCTGTCCAGTTGTATATCTGTAAACACATTGCCGCTACTTAAAAAGTTTTTGTAGCGAACGGTTTTAAATAAGATCATTCAGTCTCAGCTAAAAATTGTGGTTTTAACTTATCACCATTTTCAAATTGATATTCGGCTTGTTTTAGCTGATATTTAAGAGCTTTATTTACTAATTGATTAAATGTTATATCCTCTTCATGAGCCATTAACATTAAATCAAATAATTCTTTTTCAGGTAAATCTATTTCTACAGATTCTTGTTTATCTTCTTTATTTTTGAGATCGGACTGGTCTTGTTGCATAAAAATTCTCTCGGCTTCTTTCAACGAACAATTATGTTCTCTAGCTATTTCTGGTAAACGCTCACCATAAAACCAGGATGCGTTATCACTCATATTATTCTAGGGTTAAGGATTCATTATACAGGTTTCTCATCAAAATGTCAAGTCTTTTTTTATTAACAGTTGTATCTAAACCTTCAATATATGTGGATAAAATTGTCATGGTATCTTGTGCTTCATCAACGATATCATCAGTGTCATCAAGTTCAGCAAATGCCTCAACCACACTAATATCACCAACTCCAGATTTATACATTTTATCCAAAACAAGATCAAAAAGAAACGGATTCGTTTTATTTTCAACAATAATTTTTATATAACATTGTTGCCAATCATCAAAATCCATTTGATTGACTTCTTCAGGGGTCCATTCTAAATCATTATAATAAAATTTATGAAACATTTCATAAGGATTTTGAATGAAAGTCAATTCTCTTGAATCATGATTAAAAATATGGAATCCACGAGGATCCTTATAATCCATCCAATTTGTCTGATAGGGATTACCTGTATAATAAATGGTTCCATTATCACTTTTATGATGAAAGTGTCCACTAAACACCATATCAAATTTTTCAAATAATTTACGATCTAATCCTTCTGTGCAGAATTGGCCTCTAATCATTTCGAAACCGCTGATTTCAAAATGACCAAATAATACTTGATGTTCTGTATTTTTTATTAAATTGATACTTTCTTCATAATTATCATTACATACCCATGGCATCAAAACACAATTTTCCATTTCAATTGCATTTGTAAATACCTTAATATTATCATATTCCTTTAAAAGTAATTCAACTGAATTCACTTCATTTGTTGTCTTATAAAAGGTATCGTGATTACCTGCTAACATCCAACATTCAAGATTATTCTCTTTTAAGGGATCAAAGAAATATTTTTTAGCATCATATAATGTTTTATAGTTGACAAACTTTCGTCTATCAAATACATCACCCATATGAATAACATGTGATATGTTATGTTCTTTTAAATAAGGGAAAAAAATATCTTTATAAAACTTAGCAAAAAAATTACTAAAGGCTAAGCTATCGTTTCTGGCACCGAAATGAGTATCGGTAATAATAGCTGATATCATGTGGTTGGTTCAGCCTCTACCATATAGGGCATTAATGTATTAGCACCTTTACTAGGTTTTTTTGCCTTTTTTGCTTTTGCTTCTTCAAAGTCACCTACAAATTTATACATATTTGCCTTTTGCTCTTCAGATAAAACTTCGTAATTAAACGCGCCATCTGAATCGTGTTCTGAAAGTACAACACTGTCCGATAACATACCATTGTTATGTATGGACTTGTATTTTATATATAATTGTTTCTTTTCTTTTTGAATACGTCTTATAAAGGCAAAATAAATGATTTGTGTAAAATATGAAAAGGGATTGGATGATTTTTCCGGGTTAAAGTTATGGGCAGCTTGAACACAATTTTCAATGCCATCAGATATCATTTCATCTCTAAATGCATAATTAACAAAGTTTGGTCTTAAACTTAATCTTTCTGCTATCTTCATAAAACACTCTCCAATATAATCTGGTATAATTGGTACCAATTCTTCAGAATCCTTTTCCTTCACTTCCGCACAATAATTTTTATAAGCAACCATTTCTAGATGGAACTTCTTATTATCTACATAATGTATTGATTTCTTTTTGGCCATAATTTATTTCCCTTGCCCCCTGTATCTTTTCCAGTTAGCTCTTTGAGATTTATTTTTAGGTGTACTCCGTCGAGATTTACCGATACTGGTTCTCTTTTTTCCACCTATTTTTTTACTAAAGGTTATACCTTGTCTACTTCTTGCCACGTGCCTTTTTGCTTACTTTCTTTTTAGGTTTAATTTTAGGTTTAGCTTTTGTTAATGCTTCCTTGATAACTTTTTTCACTGGGGCCTTTTTAATAGGTGCTTCCTGTGAAAAGCTTCCGGATATTTCATCTTCCGCATTTTCTGCTTGTAATTCAACTTCTATCTTCTTTTTGATAGGTAAAATATTACTCAAATCTGCTTTTGTAGCTTTATTTGCATCTTTGATTAGTGCTTCTTTGTAAACAACAGCAGTATGTGAATTAAAAGAATCTACATCAGATTCTAACTTTTGCATTTTTTCAAGATTATTATAATTAGTTACTTTCCAGTAAGCAATAGATTTTTGCATTGTACTTCTAGTAGATAAATCATCAATATCAACATCTGCAATATGAGTTGGTTCAAACAATCTAATTGCTTTATTGTGAAATTGACAATGTTGTGCTGAATAATCTCTATGAAGAACCATGCTTCTTGGAGGAAAAATTGTAACTGTAGGAGTTCCAATATGTTGTGCTAAGTACGAAAAACCACCCCTTGATGATACTAACATTGTAGCTTTAGATATTTTTGTAAACAATTGATTTGGTGTCATGGAATAAGTAAGATATTCTAAACTATAACCAGCTTTCTTTAAAGCTTTTTCTAAACTACTCCAATATGCGTTAACTTCCTTTTCATCTTGTGATATCATTTTATCACCAATATTTGCAAAAGAATAATTGTCTATTAAATTCCAATCCCTAGGAGGTGAATATCTGTAAATAACAACATTCTTTTCTTTAGGAAGTGTCCACTGTAATTTTGTAGGAAACCACTCCATTTGCATTGAAAGAGGAACAAACCAATATTGTTCTAAATTAACAGGAACATATTTGCTCCACATTCTTCGATAATTTCTATCAGTATGTTTCATCAATGCCTTACCACGAAAAGCACTTTTATATGTTCTCAAAATATTCCCAAATGACCGACGAATTTTAACATACTGATATTCAATATTTGATTGCCACTGTTTATGAATCAAATATTCAATCTTATCAATTGTTGTTTCTTTATTATTAAAACCTTTTTTATAATGAGTATCGTCAACTAAAATTTTTATTTTAATAGGTCTTAATTCATTTAACCATAACCAATAATTTAAATTACAAGAAATATCACCGTATCCAAAATCAGTAACACAATTAATCCATCTGGACAAATCTAAACCAATAGTATTTTTAAAAACAGAATCAATACTAGTTGTATGGATATATTCATGTTCTAGTTGATGATAAGGTGTCCACCTATTACTGGGTAATAAGATCTTATCATCATCGAACAATACTTCAATAGCTTTCTTTTTAATAGACATATTATACCCTATTTCTGGAATAAAATCAAGGGTTTATTTTTTCCTTGACATTTTATTAAAAATATATTATAATTAATATGTTGTCGCCACAGGGAATATATTATTCTAAAATCCAATGTGAAACATACGATATTTAAATTGTTGTTCATTATATTGTGAAATTCTTTCTTTAAAATGTTTAAGTGTATAATTGGTATACGACTTATAACATAAATCATCAGCAATATCATATAATGTAGCTTCTTCCTTTTTACTTCCTTTTCTTAATCCTCTACCTATTGACTGTAAATTTCTTATTTTAGATTTACTAGGGCTAGCAAAAATGATATTATGAAGATTCCTAATATTAATACCAGTGCTAAAGGTACCAAAGCTTGCGATAATGATAGCATCTTTTTCTGATTCAGTAATTCTTCTGACTTCTTCTCTTTCAGATCCATCTACTCCTCCATGAATGAAAAACACTCTTCTATTACTATTTACCTTTTCTAGTATTATATTATATAATATTTCTCCATGTTTTTCAACGAATTGATATAATAATAATGTATTTCCTTTTTGATCACATGCAAGGTTTCGAATAAAATTATTTCGTTTTGTATGATTAATGAGGAAGGCAATTTCATCTTGATAACTAAATTTTTTAGCTTCTAACTTTTCCGCTTCACTATATCTTAATACTATACATTGTATTGAAAATTGAGCTAAGTATCCTGCATCAATTAAATCTTTAGTTTGTGTTACTTGATGAACAGGACCAAATAATCCTTCAAGAATTAATTTATGTGTTTGTGAATCGTCCAGGGTTCCTGTAGTTCCAAATTTCCAACGACAGTTTTTTAGCTTGCTCATTACTGAGGTCAAAGACTTTGCTTTAAATAAATGTGCTTCATCCCCAATCATAAAGCTAAACTCATTAAAATAATTTTTTGGCAAATCATAGATAGATTGCCAAGTAGAAATTACGACTTGTTTATTAGTTTCTTTTTCTGCGCCGGCTGTGATTACATGGCAATGTTCGGAAACATTCCAGTCGTCACTATATTCTTGAAAATCTGTATACATTTGTTGTGTTAGCGATACAGTTGGCACCACTATTAAACTCCTCGTATTAAAATACCGTAATAACAAATATATAATAAAAGACTTACCAGACGCTGTAGGAGATAAAAGTAAACATCTATCCATATTAATACAGTGTCTAACAGCCTGTAATTGATAATCTCTCGGAGTTAAGTTTAAATTAAGACGTTCACAAAATCTAGTGCAATCAATATCACTAAAATTATTATTCCCGAGCGTAATGCTTTCATCAATTTGTAACTCATAGTTCCCTGCTTCACAGAACTTTTTAACGTATTCATATAATCCATAGTACAGTTGTCTTTTTCTAACATCGAATAATCTTATTTTTCCATCCCAAAAACCATTTCTATAAGATGGAGTAAATTTTGCATTTGGAATTTCAAACGTAAAATAATCATTTAACTCTGCTGCTTGTGAAGCATCACAGTCAATGAATATATGAACATCATCTACTTTACGTACCCTCATGATCCCATTGTAAATTTTAAAAAGTCAATTGCAGATCTTATATTATATCCTCTAGTATTTAGGGACTTGATAATTGATTCTAAAAATTCCACTTTAAGTTTTGTATATTCTAATTTTTCATCTGCTTTAATCAAATCTTCATCCCCTGCAAGATATGTTTCTATTTTAGGTTCATATCCTTTAATTATTTTGAACATAAATGGTTCCCAACCAAGTTTTTCTAATTCTTCCTGACTCATTTTACCTGCGTAATAAATGGTCTTTATTTTTAGAAGTTTCTTTTTTTCATAGAATAATTTTTTTTGTTGGAGGGCTTCATCATTATATATTCCCAAATATTTACTGTGGAGGTTAGGAATCTTTAACAGTTCTACATCTAATTTTGTATCATCGAGTTGACAATCTTTTTGCCAAATCTCTTGAATTTCACTTAATTTCATATTATTATTTGTCTGATGGATTTAACCTTGTCATTTCGTAGTAGTTATATTGAAAAGAGATATCTGCAGTTAAATATGTGATTTCTGATGCTGTTATATCCATACTAATGGATGATATAGTTTTGGGCCATACATCAAAAAAATCAAATCTTAATGCTGGATTTTTGGAACCGGTAAGAATAAACAAAGATGCATTTGTTTTAATTTTTTCTGCTATTTTAGCTCTTGCATATTGTCGAAAACTTTCAGGCTTACCTAATCCAATTATCCATTGTTGAATTTCCTGCCAATTGTGCATATATTCATCAACAATCATTGTTATAGAAAATTCATCATATGTAAGATTATCGCCGGCTACCCAATGTTGCCTGTGAGGAGTTGCTACTGGAACTTCTGAAATAGAAACTCCAGGTATATTTGCAGTTTGACAGTAAAATTGTGTTTCAGGTAGATTTGTACATACAAACCTAAAACCGGTAGGTGAAAGGTAATTAATATTATCTGGTTGTTTTACAGCAGTGGTAACCATTTAAACTTTCTGGACACAAAAAAAGGGTAAGGAATTCTAGACCCCTTACCCTTATTTATACCACTTAATTTAATACAAGATTACATCAAGTTTGTAACTAGACATCGTCTGTAATAAACGTTTGTGTTATATGTGAGTGATCCATCACTGGATGCAGCGGTTCCTGTTGAGAAAGGATTCGATACCATTCCGTATCGTGTTTTGAATCCAATCTTTGGCTGGAAGGAATTCTCACCAACCGCACGTACCATTTGTAGTGGAACGTATGGGCAATAGAAAAGTCCTGCGTCATAAGCTGACGAACCTTTATATCCAATCACAAACCAATTTGTATCTTGGATTGTAGCATATGGATCAACATATACTTTGTAACGACCATTAAGAGTACCAGCAAAAGTTGATTGTGTATCATCAACATTCAACGATCCACCTGGAACGGCAGATTGATAATCAAGTACACCAGCCATTTGCAATGCGGAAGCAACATCCGAAGAAGTCATAAGGATATTACCTTTTCCTCTACGTGTGTCGTGCCCGATAGCATTAGCTTCGCGCTCAATCTGGAACATTAGTCCCTTAAATTTTTCAACCATCCAACGACCGTTTGAATCAACATCCATATCGAATGTCCCGGCTGTGGCTACGTTGTTCTGGGCACCAGTTTTGGCGTTACCATAAATTGTTCGGATAACTTCGCGGTTAATTTCCGATAGAATCTCTGAACTTAAAATATTAGAAAGTTCAGTTTCAGCATCAAGACCATGAATTGCTTTTAAGTCTTGAGCCAATTCCATTGTATATTCGCCTTTAAGTGCGCGTGTTTTCGCTGTAACAGTTACCTTATCGATTGAAAAGGCCATTTCAGCAAAAGCATTTGCAGCACTATCGCCCATTGCTTCACCTAAAGTCGTAGTCATTCCACGACCTGGGAGATATGCAAGTGAACTAGTTGAGGCAGCCGCAGGGTTACCATTGGAAGTGTGTGCTGATGTTGCAGCAGCGTTTCCACCAGTAATACCGGAATCAGCTTCACTGAAAAGTGCTTCTGAACCAGTTTGACTAGCATAACGGGACTTCATGGCGAAAATTAAGCCAGTAGGACCTGTCATAGGTTGAACACCGCAAACATCGTATGCGATTAAGAGAGGCATACTTCTGCGAACCAAGGAAATAAGTACTGGGTCATAACCTTTGATATTTCCAGCAGTAGTACCCATACCGGCACCAACTGCGTTCGTAGGAGAACTCTCAAATAAAAGCGAAGACCCGCCTTCTTCCTGAATTGACTTCTCTTCATTCTCTAACAGAACTGCTGTAACAGCTTTCCTGTAAGAATCTTGAATTGCGGGAAGATCAGGATGGTCGAGTACAGGACCCCACTTCTCTTGTAAATTTTCTGACAAAAACATCGTTATCTCCTGAATGTTTTATTATAAACTATTAAAGTTGTTATTATTATCTAACTTGTCGTGAAATAGCCGACATGTATCTATCCATTCCCTCTTGTAAATGAGTGGGAGTGGTTTCATCATCACTTGATGTTTCTACATCTTCGATACTCGCTGACTTGTCTTCTGTTGGAAAATAATTTTCCTTCAGTACTTCAACCTTCTGTTCAAAGTCATCTGCATCTTCAGCATCTACATTTTCAGCCAATTCCGCTACTTTTTCTTTTTGGGTTTCAGTTAAGTCTTTTGTAATAGCACCTAAGACTTTATCTTTTTTAAACTTTGTAAGTTCTGTTTGAACTTCTATGTTCTTTTGGATCTGATTGTTAAGTTGCTCTTCCAATCCTTCTACTTTTGTGAACAGATCGTCAACAACATCAACTTTCTCTTCTGGGATTGTAATATAGTGCTCTGTAAACAGATCTTTAAGACCAACTAAGAATCCTTCAGTCAATTCTGTGCGAATTCCTTTTTCAATGGCAAGTTTATTTTCCTTGACCCATTCTTCAGAAACGTAGTTAAGATAGCTGTCTACCTTATTAACAATTTCTTCTTTGTATTCGTCGATCTCTTCTGCAAGTTGAGTTTGAATTTTTTCTTCGAGCTCTTGCTCTTTCTCAACTACTATTTGATTAACTTTAGCTTGGACGGCTGCTTCAAAGATAGTACTAGCCTTTTCTTTGAAAGCATCTGAAAGTTCTTCACCTTCAGTTAACGCATCGATATCATCTTGAACATCAAGAGGTTTGGTGTCAGTTTCTTCCTCCGTATTCTCTTGTATGCTTAGGGAACCAAGAATAGATTCGAAATTTGCGGCAATCTGATCTTTTTTCAATTTGCCTAATTTTTCATAAACAGCAGCCATCATTCCGGCTTTTGTTTTAGGCTGTAGATCTTCTTTTACCTTATCCATTGGTTCGCCCTTATCAGAGTTTTTAGCTTTACCCTTAACTGGGTTACCCATGGCTGTTCCGGAGCCTTTTACTTGGTTTGGATCAGCAGGTTCAGAACCGTGGTCACCTTCTACTTTTTCAGCAGAATCGCCTTTTCCGGGTTTGGGTTTATTGTCCGCCTCTTGTACCTTTTTGCGTGCTTCCTGAACAAGACCTATCTCTTCCAATAACTCATCTGTCTCTTGGGAAGATAGACCTTCTTCTACGCATCGTGTTTTAATTTGTTCAACGAGCTCTTCCCTTGCCTCGCCGTCTAATTCCAATGCTTGTTGAGCTAAAGTTTCTAGTTCATTCACACTATTGGCAAGAGACTGCTGTTTTTGGACAGTTTCTTGTTCAGACATTTACAATCTCCTATGAATATTAATTACTGTATATATTTATAAAATTAAAGTCTTGATAAAAACTTTTCAAAGGAGTCAACGTAAATAGAATCGTCCCTGTTCTTTTTAGCAAATTCTTTAACTATATCGTTTTTGATTTCTTGAACTTCAGCTTCTTTTAAAATGCCGTTTTCCCAAATCCATTCTTTGCCTTCCATTATGCCTTCTACGAAAGCCATGGGGGCTGATGGATCTGCGACAATATCTCCAGCTGTTGCAAGATGAAAATCATTTTGTACTATTTGAGCACCACCTGCAGTTTTCAGAGAACCCATTCCTCTGGAACTTACACCTAATTTCGCACCTTCGTCAATTAGGTTTTTAACAATTTTTCCGTATGGAGTTTCCATAATTTTCGCCTTACCCATAAAATTGGGGCCATCTTGTTTTAACTCTTTAATCATGTGTGAAACTCTTTCCAGATTAATTGTAGGGCCATCTGGATGACCTAGTTCGCCGAATGCCCTATTTGTTTTAATGTATTGGTTACTATAGCGATCTACTTCTTTTGCCATAGTTTCCATAGGGTAAATGCGACCATTTCGGTTTTTTTGTTCTGCTTGAAGAAAAACGCCTTTAATGAAATAATTCTTTTCTTTTCCCTCTGGTGATTCAACCAAAGTTTCGACATTTTCGTTAATTTCGCATATTAGCTTCATCGTTTTTCCTTAATAACTTGATCGTGCTACTGGTGTATATTGAGCATTCGTAACACTACACTTAATGAATTGGTCTGCGTCTTTTTGTATAATTTGAGTTACACTTGCCGGTAATGAAATAGACCCAACTACTGTTCCGTTAGTATTACCTTCAGTTCCATCACTATCTATGATAGTAATTAATGTAACAGCGGTAGTAGTTACTGCCACAGCAGTAGCGTTTCCTAAACTTAAATTTGTTGCTGTACTAACAGTATTTGCAGCTTTTAATTTCATATCTATATTTCCTAAAGTGTATAGTTTTATTTATACGAATCTTTTCCTTTGCATTGCTTTGTTTGCAGCCACACGTTTCTTGGCAGTTTGGGCAGTTTGTGATGGATCCTCATCCCATCCAACCCATTTACCGTTTTTATCATAACCACGATTAGCCAACTCTTCTAATGCTGCTTTTTTAGCGTTAATTTTTCCATTTGCTATAGCAATCACAAGCTTCATATGCATTGTTTGGAACATAAATTCAGGATTTTCTTCATCACTGATTTCATTTAACTCTTGACGTTGATCTGTTGGTAAAAAAGATTCCCTATTATACTTAAACATCATCTTCCTTAAACATTGTTTCTACGTGATCTTTTTTAAGTTCCGTTACTCTATTAGTAGAATTAGTTGATAGAACATCTTGTACAGTTGTACGTGCTTTATAATCTCTACCTGCAATAATATCGTCTATTATTGTTGCTACTATTTCTCTACCTTTATTTTCCAAACCTGCGCTCTTTCTTATTTAGGTTATAAAGACTTTTCAATGATTTTTCCCCTGTGAGTAATTCAGGTTTAACATCTTCACCTTTGGCTTGCATTCCTTGTGATGTTGCTAACCCTTGATCCTGTCCTGCTGCTGTAAATGGTTGTCCTCCTGTATTTGGATCGGCACCAGGCACAACATTAATTTTATTTACAGCTGGAACTGCTGGTGGCATTCCTGATTGAGGTGGGTATTGATCGCCTTCACCTTCTGCTTCTTTTTCTTCTTTTTTAATTTGTTTTTCAATATTCTTTTGTTCTTCAGGTGTAAGTCTAAGAATCCTATCTTTAACAAATTGTTTAGAATAATAATTTCCAACTAATTCTTCTACATCTCTCATCATATTTAATCTATCAGCCATTAACTCTTGTTGTTTCAATTCAGCAAAATGATTATCGGCTGCATAATTGAATCTAAGAGTTTCTTTTAACTTAGGCCATTCAGATGTATGAATAACATTTTTAAGAATCAGTTGTTTTTCCAATATTTGATAAAACAAATGGGAAAACCTTATTCTAATTCTGTCAATGAATCTTGAAAATTTTAATTCATCTCTACTAATTTCAGATGCTCTACCTAAAACAAAAGGTGTATCAGCTTCTAATCGCGATAAAGGAACATTTAATGATTGATATAACTTCCTTCTAAAGTAATCAACATCTTCCATTTCACCTAGATTCTGTCCGCCAGGCAAAGTAGAAATTTCTGTTCCTCTTCCACCTTCTCTTCGTGGAAGCCAATAATCTTCTAACATTGACTGGTGCCTTCTATCATCTTTTACTTCACCAGTTGAAGCATTATATACTAATTTATTTTTATACCGAGTCATTATATCTTTAAGATATTGCTCAGCTTTTTGTTTAGGTAAGTTTCCTACATCAATATAAAATATACGTCTTTCAGGTGCTCTTGCTATTCTATAAATTACAACAGCATCTTCCAACATCCTTAGTTGATTTAACGACTTAATGGCTTTATGTAAATGGGAAATAACAAACTTCTTATCTTTTGTCATTATACCCGAATGGGCCATAATGATAGAATCAACAGCTACCTTAACACCCATTTGACTTGGGGTTAATAATCCTTTTTCATTAAACAAATAATATTCTTCAAATCTGGGCAATTTGAATTCTGACGGTGTTTGCCTTGGGTCTGGAATTATTTGTCTAACTTTTTTAATTTTAAAAGAATCAATTAATCTTAATTCCTGAATTCCTTTATCAGTATTTTTTGGATCTATCATTACATGATAAAAAATCCTACCTTCAATATACCATCTCTTAAAAATATCATATGCTTGATTATTAAAATCAAGTAATTTTAAGATAAGTTCAAATTCATCTGCAATTTTATCTTGGAGATTTTTTGATAAACCGGTGTGTGTTAGATCTAGGTCAACAGGATTTCGTGCTTGATTAGTAATTATGGCTTCTTGAATAATATTTTCAACTGCCATATCACATTCGGGATGTTCGCCCATATCCCTATATTTCATAATTAAGTCAGCATCAGTTTTTGCAACTGCTTCTAAATCAAGATAAGAAGCGAAAGCACCACCTGCCGAAGTGGCTTCAATAGCGCCTTCTTGATTTTCGGGGAAACTAAGAGCAGGTAAGTCTTGTTTCTTTTCTCTCTCTATATTAAATCCAAAAAGTTTCATAATATATTTCTATTTAAATGTTCTGAATGCAAATTACTTGATATTTGCTTGTTCATGGGTATAGTAATCATACTGCCAATCTACCGTGAATTCTTGAATTGTATTCCCTGAATCCCAACTAAGATCAATAGCTGATATATTTGATGGCCACGCTCCTATGATTTTCCACTCTTGATCTTTTTCGCCATCTTTTTTAAACATTTTTAATGTCATTTGAGTCGTATATTTGGTTCTCGAACTAAAAATGTCCTTTTTGGCCACATTAGATTTATGACCATTAAGTAGTACCATCCATTTTTCAAGTGCGGCCTTCAGAGTATGCCCTTCATCATTGACAACTGTGGTAGACAAAGCAGGAAATTCTCTGCTTTCTCCGGCAACTTTTATATTGCGGCCAAAATAAGGCACTTCAATTGGGGTTAGCATAGAAGGAGGAATCTGAGCTCCCTTACACAAATATTTCCAATCTGAAGTTGCACCACCACCGGGAACTGTTCCCAAGGTCATTTCCATGAGATTAGTTCTGGCTCCACCACCAATTAATTTGCTTGTGAATGTACTTATTCTAAAATCTGCCATGTTTAAAAATCCTTATGCGCCGGTAGTTACTCCGGTATGTTCCCAATAATCATAAGCCCAAGTAACTGTGTATTCCATTATTGCATCATTTGGGTCCCAATTGACATCAACTTGATCCAAGGAAGTAGGAAAACAATTTTCAAACTTATATATTTGATCGTCCCCACCAGTTTTACTATATGTTTTCACACTCATATCCGCAATATAACCTGTAAGTTTATTTAACATTGTAGAATCACGAACGTTGCCCTGATGAGAATTTAATTTATTCATCCAGCTTTCTATTTGGTTTCTGATTGGATAACCTTCATCATTTATAATGGTTGTGGTTAAGTCCTCAAAAGTTCTATTTCCTGGAATTTTTACTGCTCGACCAAAATAATTTACGGTTGTAATGCCTAAAGCATTTGCCGGAATTTGCACACCCTTACACATAAAGGTCATGCCTGGACTTACTCCAGTTGTTGATGTATCTCCTTTAAGAGTAATTGCTACATCGAAAAGGGTAGCTCTGGCGCCCCCTTTAGTTAGTTTTGATATAAAACTATTTTGTCCATCTACTACAAATGCCATTTAAACCCCTAATATTATTGTATAATTATCTTTATTTATACAGCATTCACAACTTCTTCAAAATCTACACCACTTCGTACTGCAACAAAATTGAGCAAGATGAAGTTAATGGATTTCGTAGGTTTAATGAATATGCTACCAATAAACTCGTTTCGATCTATAACTTCTTGTGTATTATTTGATTCGTCACAAATTACAGAAAAGTCTGTGATACCACCTCTTCCTTGAATATCTCTGAGAAATGGTTCTACTGACGAAACAAAAGATGCTCGTGTGAAATCATCGTTGAACTCAAACATTGAGAACTGTGCGAAATTAGCAATGGATTTTTCCAAAGTAATGAACAATCTACGTACATTAATTCTATCAAACGCTGAAGGTTTGGCCAATAATGTTTTATCACCAAATAGTAACGTTCCTTGTCCTGAAAAAGAAACAACTGGATTTACACCATTTTTATAAAGATTGTCTCTTTCTGTTTTATTAGGATTCCATGCAAGCCGTGCTACACTTTTTACTTGACCTCTATTGAAGCCAGCTGGCGAAAAGAAGAAATCTCTTTCTAATGTTGTTCTTACAACAAGGCCAGCTACATCTGGATTTAATGGAATATATCTAAACGTATCATTATACTTGTCATATTGATATTTCCATCCAGAATCTATAACTGCATATGAAGTACTGGGCAAATTATTTCTAAAATCATTAATTGCTGTAACTTCTCCGCCGTCATTATTAACAACATCACTTTGCTCTGGGCTAATAAACACCATGCAATCTTTGCGAGTTTCTGCAATATTACTAATTAAGTAACTTGCAACTACGGAAGAACAAGAACCACCAAGTATTAATGAAATATCTATATCTTCTGAAGATTTAAATTTATCATACCCGGTAATTGTAATAGCATCAGTTAATGTTTGTCCATCAATACCACCTGTCATACTTGCATTAACAGTAATTCTATTTTGTGTAAATGCAGGTTTTGAAGCGGCATTAGCTGACGCTCCCCATGCTGCGGTATTGGGTGCAGTATCTGCGTCTGTTCCGGTGGGATGTTTCATCCACCAAATATATTTAGATTGTCTATTAATAGCTTCTTTATAAAAAAGAGCTTGACCATCTTCTGATTTAGCATCTGAAGCAACGGATAAAGCTGGGAATGTTTCTAATACTGTTCCCTTAACACCTGTCCATTCTCCGTCTTCATCTACTACAACTACATGAACTTCATCTTGTATTACACCTCTTCGAGTTGCAAAATCCGAAGTAAGTGGTGCATAATCAAATACACTTGCAAATTCCCACTCTCGTGAATATGCAATCGAACCGGCTATTGCTGTGGAACTTGGTGATATGGCTGTTTTCAAAGCTGCGCTTGTATTACTTGTAATAGAATCCAATTCATGTGTTTCTCCACCAATTGAAATCTTATCACCTACTGTAAGCTGTATATCAAAATAAGTTCCTGTTCCTGTCATCACTTTTCTTGCGGCATCTGAAACTTGAACTGTTCCCATTGCAGCCGTGGCTGGTTCAGAATAATGTGAACTTTTCATTCTTGTATATACTGGCGTACCAGTAACATCGGTATTACTTGAAGATTGCACAGTCATTGAAGTGTCTGATGCAATAGCAGTTACTAAGAAATAGGTGCCGCCAACATCATGTTTAATTATATCGTTAACTTGTAATTCTGTAGTATACGATGTTGATGTTCCTGATACAGTTCCTTCTGTTCCAGAAAAGGAAGTTGTCATGGTTCCTGTCAATGCTGCTTCTGCAATGTCAGCTCCACATAATCCGACTTTAAGTGAATTACCTAATTCGCCTGCAAATTTTGCTGCGAATTCTCCGTAATTATCAGATGCTCCGGACCCACCAAATTCGGTGTAATATGTATTGTAATAGGTTTCGGAACTTTTAATTAAGACAGTATTTGCCGCATCTGTCGTTGCGTTATATGCTGATGAATTTGCTACTCGAACAACATTTAAATTTTGACCATAGGCTAAAAAATTCGCCGCTGTGAAAAAAGATAGATATGTTGAAGAGTCAGGCTTCTGGAAATTTTCTACGAGTAGATCTTCACTGCTTACATTAACAAGTTGGTCTAAGGGTCCCCAGCGAAAAGCCCCAGCAAAAGCACCTGCAGTTGTTCCAGTCTCAGGCACAATTGTAGTTAAATCAATCTCACGTGTAACTACACCTGGACTTACTGTAAATGCCATCTTCTTCTCCTATAAATCATTAAGTTCATGTATTATTAGTTACTAAGATTATTTATAAACAAACGGGGTTCAGAAAAAAACATTGTGACCTGTATCTTCTAAAATTCTATCAGTTCTTTCTACTTGCCATCTATTTCCTTCATCATCTACAATTTCTTCTTCCTCTAATCCGTCATCTATAATACCAAACGGTAAATAGCTTTCTTCAATTTCTTTCATTTTCTCTGAATACATCTTTTCACGTAAATCAACATTTGTTAATTCTTTATAATATTCTTGGTTAGTTAACCACGCAAAGATGACTAACGTGATTGCTAAATCATCATGATGTCCTTCCTCAGCTTCATATGAATCTTTTTTGGCTGAAAAAGAAGTAAGTTCATATATTACATCATAATCTGTTATAATTAACTTATCTTCTTCAATCAAGTTTTTTAATGTAGCACAACCTAGACGTTTAACTTGCTTAGTAGTTCTTACTCCCCATTGTGAATTCTTACCAAAACCACCACCCAACTGTTGTCCACCTCTACCTTTCCAAGTCATCATCATCATATTTTCATATTCTAAATCTTGGTGTAAGGTAACTGCTACTTGTTCTCCTATATCATTTACTTCAACTAATACATATGCCTCATTATAATGTTTAGCTACCTTATAAATTACGTTAGGATATAATAACGGTGATATAGTATCACATCTATATTTTGCTACAAGTTTATAAGGAACTTCAGTCGAATCTATAACTGTGAATGCAGAATAATCTAATCCTTGTCCTCTGGCTGTATCAACAACTAAAGTATATGAATGTTTTTCTATTGGATTTTCGAATATATCTATAAAATCTTGTGAATGTATTGGTGTCTTAAAAGGCATGGATCTTAATTTAGATCCTGATATAAGTGTTTGTGTACTACCAACAAATTCTGTTTCGAATTCTTGTGAAAATTGTCTTTCACTAGTATTTCGAATGGTCTCTTCTTTCCATTTGGCATCTCTGCCTGGAATTTCAGACCAGTGAACTTCAATAGGTAAATAATTACTTCTTTTTTCTTCTGAATCTACCCACATCTTATAGAATTGATTTAATCCTAAGGGTGTAGATACAATAAAGACTTTAGTAGTTTGTCCAGAAGAAATAGTTGGATATACTGAAGTAAAAAATTCTTCTGCCAATTCCTTTGGAACGTGAGCGAACTCATCTAAGAAAATTATATTAAAAGATGATCCCCGGATTGCAGATGATGATGTAGCTGCAGCTAATATTTTTGAACCATTCTCTAATTCTATATTACCTTTATTCCATGCTAATATGCCTTGTTGTAACCACATAGGCAAATTTTCATAAGATAGTTTTAATCTATCTAATAATTCTCTAGCAAGAGCACCTTTATTAGCCAGAATACATACATGTGTATTTTCATTAAAAAGTATGTAATGTAAAAAGAAAGCAATAATAGTGGTAGATTTGCCTGATTGTCGAGGCATCTTACAAATCACAAATCTATTATCGTGAAATGTTTGTACCATCTTCGTTTGAAAAGGATAGAGATTGAAATCTACTAATCCTTTATCAACATGAATAATTTTTACATATTTTTTAATAAAATAGACTGGATCGTCTTGACATTTTATATATTCTGCTAATTGTTCTTCGGAAAATTCTACCGGAACATTAGCAGATTTTAATTTGGGATTACCAAGATAATGTGTACTAGGCATTTAGCTGTTTAATAATTTTTTCCAATCAGTAGCGCCGTTTGCATCTTTAGGAGCAAGTTTTAAAAACTCTGCACTGGACTCTGATGTATCTGTTCTTTTTCGAGTTACTATTCGTGTTTTTGTAACTTTATTTACTGTTCGGCCGCCAACACTGCTGTATGATTTTCTATGGATAATTTTTTCCTGAACTTTAATATTTTGCATATCCAATATTCCTTATCTTTTATGGCTAGACTTATGATTTGCCATTGCTGCTCTTGCCCGTTTCATTCTAGCGGGCTCATCTCTTTTAACTTTCCTTTTGTGCACTATTGTTTTTCTATTTACTATAGCCTTTTTCATTTCTTTCCACTTTTTTCTTTTAAGCATTCCACCTGCGCCGCTAGCCTTCATAATCGCTGCTGGAATTACCTCTCTTTGTGCTTTCTTTAAAGCGGACTTTTGAATCTTCGCACCAGTTTTTCTTTTTAACTGGGACCTCTTCTTTTTTCTTTTAACTGAAGCTAATTTATTTTTCCGTTTAGCTAATCTACCCAATTTTTTCATTCTGCCTACATATGCAGCTTGGGTTTCTTTTTCGTCTAATAAATCTTCTGTTATTTGATCTTCGGTGAGTTGTTCGGCCCATTCAATTAGGTCTTCTAATGTTATCGCATCCTCTTCAAGATCTTCTTCAATTTCTAATAAAAAATCATCATCTGCTAATTCATTATCCAAATATTCATTAAATTTTAACATGTTAACCTAATTACTTATTAACTGTTGAATAACTGCAGCAACTATAGTACCTATAATAGCAACAGCAGTAGTTATTATTATTCTATTTTGTTTAAAATGTTGTTCTATTGATAAAGCTTTCATTTCATCCATACTATCTTTCATTTTGGAAATTCTTTCATGAATAATAACATTACTTTTATCAATAGTATCTTGTAATTGTTGATACTTCTCTTCCAAACGCTGATACCTCTCCGCGCATAAGTCTACATGTGCCTCTAAGTTTTCTTTTTCTAACATGGCCGGTTTCTTATGTCTCGTTCTATTTTTAACTGTTTTAAGTAACTGTGCTACCATTAGTTATTTGAGCTCCTTCTTTATGTTCCGGATCTTCTTTATCTTTAAACCAGTAGTCCGTTGCTTTACTGAGCACCGCCACATACGCTCCGGTCATAATATTTATTAGATCGCGAGATGCCGTCGGCAAGTCTTCCATAAAGAGTAGCCATATTAAAAATAAAAAAGTTAGTACCACAATTAGGGATAATGTAAATCTTGCCCACCAATTCATTTTCTTCCGGCGTTCTGTTCCTTCATATTGTAATGCTTTCACTGGATCACTTTCCCATAATTTTTCTTCAGATTGCTGAATCATTTCATTACTAGTATTTATTTTATTGTCACCTTGACGATCTTTTCTACTTAATATTGTCATTTTTTTCCGCCCCTTATATCATATTTATAGTTTTTAATTCCTGCAAATTTATCTCAACAATGCAGGTATGGGTATATTATCTACTATGAAAGTTCCGACCTGGCCTTGAAGTAAGAACACTATTATAGCAGCGAACATTCCCCAAAGAAAACTCATATAAGACCATTTGAGAAACCTATACTTATTAAGTGCAAGAACTTTTCCTTGTCCGTAAATATCTCCTGCCATGGCATCATATACTCTATCATCAGTCATCAATGATTTTGCATAATCTTTTTTGTATTCATCTATCGGCAAATGTGCGAAATGTCCAAAAAACAAAGGATTGAATAAAGGAGATTTCCTATCTATTTCCTTAGAACCTTTCTTTTTAGGATAATCCGTATTTGGAATAATTGCAAAAATCGCAAATAATAAAGAGAAAAAACTACCAACGGCAAATGATAATAGAGGCCATTTCATCGTTTCATTATCTAAATTTGCAATAGTAATTGAAAATACAATTGATGCAACGGTAATCATTATATTAGCTTTTTGATCTGCCATCAATACTAATCTCATTTGATTACCATGATTAACACGTAGAATATTATCTACAGCAGTACGATTTTCTGGTATTAGCTCAAAATAATTTATATGAGATTTAGAATTTTTTGAATATTGAGTGCTGTGTGACATGATTAAAACTTATATTTTGTCTTGGACCCATTAATCAAATAATCAACGGCTTTTAATGTGGACACATATTTTGCTATGGCATGAGTTAATCCATCGGTTTTTGAGATTAAACCATTATCATTATCTGGGCCCCAATCTAAATCCTGACTATCTATAAAAAGTCCGGTATGACGATAAGGCCAAGGAGGAGTAAAAGGGATAGGATCGCTACGGCGAACCACGCGCCAATGAGTGGGTTGGCTATCAAGAACTTGAGCAGAAACTTTTGGTGATCCGTAAGAGAAAACTTGAACATTCTTACCTCTCTTATGAAGCCACATTCCTATTATTTGTGCAACGGCTCCACCTAAACTGTGACCTGTAACGTGTACAGTATGTTCAAGGGGATATGTAAGTGTCTGTCCTTGAATAGTATTTCTTCCTGTCGTAGTTGAAGTATCTATAATTTGCATTATATTTACCGCAACATCTCTAAATCCTTTATGAAGTTTGATTCCTGTACGTGCATCATCTACTAATCTTACATCAATATCAGATAGTACATTTGCATCATTTGCCGTACCCCTAATAACAATTATTGATATTCCACTTTCTTGTTTTACTTCAAACGCAACTTCATCTTTTTGATCACCGCCACTATCGTAAATTGCTTTACAATATTCAGCATGTTCAATGAGAGATTTTAATGAAACTGGTAAATTTGATCTATTCCCACTACCTAAATCATTATTTTTATCAGCTACGTTTTTTGCACAACTATTAAATAGTAGAAGAAGACTTATTATTAGCGTGAATTTCTTTATGTTTATTAAATGACGTCGCCCCAAGGATTGCCCCGAATGAAAGATGAAACATTGCACCGCTTTCAAGTGTCAAGGGAGCCCATCGTGTTACACCTTCTTTTAAACAATCATGTGTATCACAATATCCTGCCATCAACAAATTCCATATTAAAGGTGCAACAAAAAAATCAATTAAACAAATAAACAAATAAACAAGTGCTGCCCAATCTCGCCAGTACTCTTTTATTGTAGCGTTAACTTGCAATTGCATCTTCCAATGTTGCAATAAGTTTAGCTTTATTGTGTCGTCTATCTAATTCAACACCAACTGTTCTGCCGTATGTTTCCAATTGTTTTTTGGTCATACTTTTTAAATTTACCTTTTTTTCTGATATGTGTTTTTCTTCAGGTTTCTGAGAATTATCACCTATACCTTCATTATTAAATATTGACTTAATTATATTTCCAATCCAAGACATATCATCCTTTCATAATTATTAATTAAAAAATCCTATTTTAATGGAGGCGCATATAATAATCCACCTTCTGTATACAATTTATTTAGTCCTCGCGATAACGCAAGAGGAGTATTTTTACCTACATTTCGTTCATAAATTTCTGCATAATTACCAACTTGTTTGATAACTTCATATGCCCATTCTGATTTTAACCCTAACTTAGCTCCAAGATGAGGATGATCAATTCCATTTATTTCGCCCATAAATCTTTGGATCATTGGATCTATATGATTTTTAAAATCATCAATATTTTTTGAAGTAATACCATACTCTTCTGCTACGAATAAAACGTAAATTGTCCATCGAATAATATCAGACCATTGCTGGTCTCCATATTTTGTTACTGGACCAAGAGGTTCTTTTGAAATAATTTCCGGAAGAATTATATGTTGTTCCGGGTGTTTAAAACTTAATCTATTAGAAGCTAATGCAGAACGATCTGTACCATACATATCACATTTACGATCTATGTAATAATCTTTAGGCTTATCACCTACTGGTACTTCAACAGGAATATAATGAAGAAAATGTTTTTTAAAAAAATCTTTAATATTTTTTGCAGCTGTCCCATGTGTACTATAACATATTCTTGCACCAACCATTTGTTTTGCTGAAGATACCCCAAGAGTTTTTCGAACAATAAACCCTTGACCATCATAATAAGTGGTAGGTAAAAATTCTAATTTTTTAAGAACATTTCTAGTATAGGTATATGTAGTATTAGCAGATAATATATCTATAGTACCATCAATTAAATAACTAAATCTAGTTTTACCATCCACCACTTCAAACTCGATCGATTCTTTATTAAGAAATACTGCTGTTGCAACAGCTCGACAAATATCAATATCAAAACCTACAAACTCTAATCGACCTGACTCCGGATTCCAAATCTCTTCACCAAAACCAGGAAACGCATCTTTGCCACCACATATTAAGTGACCACGTGCTACTACACGTTTAAATGTTGAACCATAAGTGGGATTGTATTCAGGTAGGATAATTTCAACAGTATCTTTTTGTGGATTGCGTTCTTCATTTGGATTGCCTTCGGCTGGAGAACCTACTACGGTCAGCCAAAAAACCCACACTAAAGCAACTATAGTTTTTCCAATAGGTATCCACATTACTGCAAAGCTCGATAAATTGTTAGAAGTTCATCGTCTGCTATTGGAGTAGGCATAGTATAAAATCGTTGATGACCAACCAACATATATGCTTTAATATCAGAAAAACTAGGATACTTGGTAAGTAAATTATGAAGTAAATAATCAGGACTTAAATGACATGAAGCACATTGATTATCTTTAGCAAACACTCTGGTAGCCTTTTTAAATCTTTCTGATTGTACCAATACAGAATTAAGATCTTTTTCCATCCATGTTACTCTTTCATCTATATCTGGAATTATCAAAAAAATTAAATAAATCAATAATCCAATAATAACATATATCCATATTTTACTAGAAACTACTAAATCTTTAGTTTCTATTTCAATTTCTTTTACCGGCTCAAATTTTCCTTCTGTTTGTCTTTCTTCGTCTTTGTGTTTTTGTGCCATCAATCAATCCTTTCTTTTGATACGCCTTTTAACTTTTTAGTGATTTCTGCTGTAAACCACTTTAATACAATTGGAATACTTATATTAGAAGTTAGTCCAAATAAATATCCTATTGGAAATTTATATGTATTATATGAAGCTAATTGAGGAACGTTTTCAAATACCAGCCATATTAAAATATAACCGGTAACGGACATACCCATATTAATAAAAAGATCAAATAATATTAAAATAATATTTTTTTGATACTTGTCTTTATTATCGTGTCTATAATTGAATAAAAATATGAACAACGAAGAGAATAATATAATTCCAAACATTGTCAAATTGACTGCACTAAAAAGTGAATCCATCAAATCTCCTTGGATTTCTGTTTCAGTAACTTCTGAAGATCAGCTGTGCTTCCTACAAATAGTGCATTTGTGACATTTTGAGGAGATCCTAATACTTCATCCGACATACTTTTTTTTGTTTTATGTAATCCCATTAATTCTTTACTGGCATTTGTTAACTTGTCAATAAACTGACCTACTACTTCATATGCTCTAGGATGTTCTGTTTCCCTAGCAACTTCAAGTAAGCCCTCCATGGCGTCAGACCCTCTCTCTATTATACTGTATATATTTTCACGTGCATACTGAAAATCAGTATCTGTATCATCATGTGTTTTATCAGGTGTCTTATATTTAACAGGTTGATTTTGAGGTACCGGTGCGATCTTAAATACTTCATCTAACTTTACATCTACTGATTTTGGATCAACCTGTTTATCAATCACTTTATAATTTTCCATTTTATCTTTACTCATTTGTACCACCGAATGATTGTATATCTAATGTACCACCGTATGTATCAATACCAGTAGCTGGATCCCATTCAAGACCTTCTGCAAAGAAATCCCTTGTTTCTGTTGGTTCGTAATCATCATCTCCTGGAGTCAATTCAGGGCCAATCGTAGTTGTATATCTTGACTTTACCAAGGCTGCATTAATATCTGTTCTTGTTGATTCTAACATAAATTTAGAATTATCTTCATTTAATAATTCATCCCTACCTTTTCCGAAACCAGTATCTGATTCTAATATAATTCTATCAATATCTATTGAATCTGGATCTCTATATGGTAATATATGAAAGTTAATAATTGATGTACGTATTAAACCTGTTGGTACGTTATCACTGCCGTCACCAAAACCTTTGCCTTTAATGTTTGGATACAAATAACCTTTAATTGTAAAATCTAAAGTCCAAACTATTGCTCTTCGTGATTGATAGTCCCCTTCATATGAATCTTCTAAATTAACACCATTTAAAACAATAGGAAGATCTATTTTAATTCCCATTGTTGGAAGAGCATTTATAGTTACTGTAAAATCCGGACTGAAAAATGGTAATATTTGTTCAACTATTTGTGTTCCATCATCTGCGTTCTTTACAAAACAAGACAGCGTAAAAGCATAATCATATGGAACTGGGCTTCTAACAACCCCTAACTGCCCTTTCCACATAGCTTTATTTTGGTTAAGGGGATGCAACATTCTCTCGGGACTGTATGACATGGAAGTCATTTCGAAGCCCATCCTCGGCAATTGCATCCCCACCTTTTTGTCTAGATTAGCATCACCTGTTATTCTGGTCATAAACTTTTGTTTAGGGCCATATGCTAAAGGAACTTTTAAAGTTTCGACAACATCCCCAGAACTATTTTTACGCATTACGTAAATGTCGTTAAAAATCGTTCCGAAAATTGAGACATATTTTCTTGTTAATCCGTGATACCAATACTGTCCTAACATTAAAAACTTCCTTCACTAAATGGATTTCCTTCACTAAAGTCTATAATACCATCAGCAACTGTTTGTATTGTCTGATTATTAGCAGTTGCATCACCAGCAAATTCTGTTGATGTAGCACCTAATGTTGCTGTCACTCCTGAAGTGCTGCCTGTAATTGTTTCAGTTGCACTAAAAGTACCAACAATATTTGTAACTCTTAAAATATTCCCTCCGGCTTCAGAGCTTTGAATTTGTAATATTTCTCCAGTTGCATATGAACTAGCACCAGTAATAGTTTCGTCTGTTGTAAAAATTCCTGAATTGGCCGAAAATGGATATTCTACTGAATATGCGTTTTCAACTTCTACTGCATCTATTGCAGTAACACCTGTATCAATATCTTCAGAACTATATTCAAACAATTCACAACTTAAATCATAAACTGGAAGTTTTCCTGCTTGATAGAAAACAGCTTGATGTTCCACAAATTGAATTTCAAATAACTTTTTGGTCATATCAAACCAAATTAAATCTCCTTCAAGTGGTCTAGAAGATAAACCTGTTCCTGCCCAAGTACGTCTTGCAACAGAAAAAGTTACTTGTTCTCTAATCTCTAATCCAAACCTACCAACAAATGCTCCTTCGCCTTCAAACCCATCCGTATTTTTAATATACATTTCTATAGGAACTGCTGAATTAAAAGATGAAGTAGGATCTTCACCGTATATATTATCTACATTATTTTTAGTTCTAGGCAAATAAGATACTTCATGGCCAAAAATATGCACAGCTTCTACCATTAAATCTTCAAGAAGATTTTGTTCATTTGTATGACTAAATTTTTGAAAATAATTACTTGTCGGCATCGTCAGCCTTTTCGTCCGTCACTCTAATTCTTAAAATCGATTTTCCATTAATAGTAATATCACCCTTTTCATTTTCACCAATTTCCTTTACTTCTATTCTTCTATTTTTAAATTTTCCACCAAGAACAATATCACCAACTTCTATAGGCAAATTAATTTCTTCATCAAATGATAATATTTTTCCTTTGTTTCTAGGATCAAGTTTAATATTTCTAATACCAAATCTCATTTGCAAATTTTTCTTTTTCGTATCATCAGAGGCCATGTGATCAAGATCATCCCAATAGTGTTGCATTTGGGTAATTTTTTGTCTTTTCCTCATGAGATTTTCATCAACAAATTTTTTAAAAGATTTCATTTTGCTTTGAGTTCTTGTTGTTCTTGAGTGCTTAAACCTAATTTTTTCCATTTATCTTTTTTATCTTTTAATTCTTTTGATCTAATATCTGGAGCAAGTTGGGCGCTTTTAGGTTTTTCTGGTTCCGAACAACGTGCTTTAAGAGCTGGATTTTTAACTCCGCCAGGAACATCACAGAACTCAGGTCTTTCTATAAAAGTTTTAAATGTTTTCATTTTATCCTACTATAAAATCGTCAGGTAATTGATACTTAGTATAAATTTCATCATCTAACATTTGTATTTCTGTGGTTGCATCATCAAAAATTTGTCTACCATTTAATGTTGTTCCACCGGGTAATTGCATACCTTCGTACTTTAATAAATTAGATCCCCATTGTCTTTTAAATATTGCTGTTACATATTTCTTTAACCAAAGATCATTATATGCATCAGTTAAGTCTTCTGGATCTACAGCTTTATAACATTCAAATAATAAGTATTTGTTAACAGTTAATTCTTTATCCCAATCAATATCAAGATAAATTTTATCTGAATGTCTATTAAATCTAAATGAGGGTGATTGATTAAATAAATTTTCTATCAAACTTAAATGTTGCATTGCCATAGTATAGCCCGAAAGCTGTTGTTTGCTCAAATCAAATATATCATTTAATCTTAATTGATATCTTACATCAAACATATTAATATTTCCAGATGTTGAATCTATAGGAAATACTCCAATAATGCTTTTAATAGCTTCACCAACTGATATGTATTCATTAGTAATATCAGTTGCTGTTACTTGATGTTTTAAATAGATTTTTTCGGCGCCATCGTAATGATAGTCGTTCCAGATTTGTATAGCTTCATCTATGCGATCTTCTAATTGATCGTCATCAACATTGACTTCTATAACTGGATGACCTAAATTTCTAAGGCAGTATTGTTTAAGTTGTTCGCGTGTTTGCGGTATTGCCATTGTTCAGTCCCTACAATATGATTATAAACAGGGTTTGGAACCCTTGCATATATTGTATTTATCTCCATGGAGGTCCTGAGATCCACGCAACTAACGAATATCGTATGTTTGAAGTTATGGGAAGGATTCGATGTAATGTAAAACTAGGAAATACTATTATATCGCCCGGTTCGATATTTATATTTCTAGGTTCTTCTTGATAATCTAATTTTAGTTGCAATTCACCACCTTCATATTCACCAGCATTTAAAGGACACATTACACTTAATTTTCTTACATTATTATGTTTTTTATGAGTAAAAATAAATGCATCATCTGTGTGCCATTCATAAAATTCGTCTACTTTATATCTAGTAAACTGAATGTTTATAGAAGAATAATCTAAATCATAGTGATATCTTTTATTTTCTGTTGTAAATATTTCTTTAATTTTATAAATGACTACTTTTTGAAAATCAGGTAAATCTAATTTCCAAATATCATAAAGAAAAACATCTGATTTTCTTTTATCATTTATATTGCCGCCTATAGTTGTTCCGCGGGTACAACTTTCATCAAATTCATCAATAATTTTTTTACAATTATTTTTAAACCATTTGCTTTGTATTCTTATATAAGGAGCCTTTTTTTCAATTGGTGAATTAGCGTGGGCCATATTTTACACCAGAAGGGCTATTATTAATTTCTTTAATTAATTCCGAATCTAATGAACTATTAATAATATTATCTTTATTAATATCCCACCATTCTGATTTATGATGCATATCTTCTTCACTAATAAAACAACCTGGGCTCCAAGGTGTCAAATTAAAATCTTCTTCTAACATTGCATCAGACATTGGATTATTATGAATAACAAAAGCAAGAGTTGCTCTCATACAAGATGCGCCGGCGCAATGCCATGAATATCCTTCTTTTTCAGATTCACCATGGCTGAACCAGTCAAACGATTTTACATTCCAACCTATATGATCTGGAATATCAAAGAAGTATCCTTTTGTATAATTTTTATATCTAAAAATACCTTCACCTGTTTTAGACCAAGTGAATATTAAATTTCTACCTGGCACGTCAGCATTAGTATGCCAACCCAAATATCCTCCTGGTGGATATATAGCACTAAGAGCTTGTTTCCTCCCTGTTATTCGTTTTCCTAAAGTAGTTGCTAACCCAGCAATTTTTTGGTTTCGATGTCTTGTATTTAAATTTAATAAAAGATCATGAATATTTTGATGCCATGGAGGACCAGGCCTAACAGTTGTTCTAAATTCACTTAAATATTGATCGCAAATAACATTAAAACATTCTGGTTTATTTTGTCTTGATTTGGGAATTTTAAATTTTTCTGGATCTAAACTATCCAGATAATCTCCAATTTCTTCTAAGATATCTAAAACTTCTAAATCATTACAATATTTTGCAAGATGTATTGTATGAGTACTCATATTCTTCCATTTTGATATTGACTTTTAAATAGTAAACACGAATAATCATGAAAAACTATATCTTCTGGTTTTATATTTTCTTTATCATGATGATAGCCAATAATCCAATTCCATCTTGAATCACTTCCATCATTCCAATCATCTGTTTCAGGTGTACAGGGTGGATTACCACCATATACCCAATGCCATTTTATATCAGGTCTATACCATGGATCATCCTGTCTAATAACACCCATCATTAAATGTAAAGGAAACTGGTCCCATCCTCTGGTTTCCCAATAAGGATATTTGCCATTCCATCTCTCGTCCCATTCTGCAATTTGATTCTTTTTCCAACACCAATTTTTCCACCATTCATCCATAAAAGAAATCATTTTATCTGATTTTCTATATAAACACATTCCACCATGTGGTACTTTTAATTTAGTTTTATCCCACCAAACCATAGCTGCAGCATATGTTCTAATTTTAGTCCAAGCCATATCATATCCATCTTTTAAACCTTTAAAAATTAAAGGTGCATCTGGATGAATACATACCATATCAGAGTCTAGATAACAAGTAATATCGAAAGGGGTATCTTTTAAAGCTAATAATTTTGCTCGGTTAGAAGGAGGCATGCCGCCATGGACTTCATCGAAGATATGATTTCCGGGACAACCTACCCATTTATCTTCTGTAAAAAGTATTACCGGATGTTCAGGAGCAAATTCTTTTAAACTATCTGCTAATTGTTGCGCTGCAGTATGATACGGTTTATGATTAGTAGCTACTAATAAAAAACCTTCATCAGTCCTCATCCTTAGGGACCTCATTAGCTACTTCTTCAATAGTGCCAGAAATATCTTTTTCTGGCGTCTCATCTAAAAGATCATCTGCTTTTAAAGTTACCCTAATAATGGATAAAGTCATAAGTGCAGCAATCACAGCAGAAATTTCTGTTAATGATTTAGATTTTCTAATACGGGATCTTAATTCTCGATTTTCACTATCTCTAACTTCTGGTATTTCAAAAGCTTCTAATTTTGCTCGAAAAAGAGTTTCCAATTCATCAGCCGCTTTTTTTCTTTCAGCTGCTTGCTTATCTTCTCTTTTACGTATTTCTTGATCTTGATTCGGCCGCGGACCGCGAGCTTCTCTTTGCACACGATGTGCATCTGTAAAACTATCAATTTGTTCGGACGTGAATTTGTGAAAAAAATCTTTCCATTCTCGGGAATCTTCTAAAGCTTGTCCGGAATATCTAGACTTATCTTCCCGTTCATATAAAATAGAAATTTCCTTCTTTTCGGCAGAGCGCCAAAGACCTTCAATCATTGTATCATGAGTCCACTGCTCTGCAGCGACTTCTGTTGTATCAACCATTTTTCCTCTTCATAATGTGTTATTAACTATATTTAGGCAGTTCTTTTCCAAAGGCTATAATTTTGTTCTTCGGTAGTTGAAAATACTGTTAGACCAGTATATTGATTAGAATATATTCCTGTATATTGACCAGAATAAATTCCCCCGAATCCACTACTATAAATTCCAGTGAATCCACTACTATAAATTCCAGTGAATCCTGATGAATATGTTCCTGAATATGTTCCTGAATAAGTTCCGGAATATGTTGCAGAATAAGTTCCGGAATATGTTGGACCTTCAGAGGATACCTGTGGATTTGTTTCACTTTCAGGAGCAACACCTGTATTAGATCCATAAGTTATAACATAAGTACCAGTATAACCACCTGCATAACCACCTGCATAAGCACCAGTATAAGCACCAACAAATCCTTGTGAATAAATGCCTTCAAAACCCGATGAATAAATGCCTTCAAAACCCGATGAATAAATGCCTTCATACATCGCGGAATATATTCCTTCATATCCTTGAGAATATATTACATCGCCAATTGTTGTTACTTTATCATAAACATTACCACAAAATGCCCATGTGCCAGTTCCAGGAGCTGTATTACCTGATACCAAATCATATTGTCCAATATATGAACTTGATTTGCATAGATGTTCAATCCAATATAAGTGTAAGCCTGCATCATCGGCAGTACCTTGTAAGACTGCTGAATGACCAAAAGCATTTATTGCAGATGCTTCTTTAGCTTGGCTATTACTATTATTAAAAACAGGTTTAAATATTACCTCATCTGTTGCTGCACCCGGATAATTGCCGACTGCAATATAATCAGCATTAGCGCCACCCCAATGTGTAACAGAATTTGCGGCTCTTGCTTCTGTATTAGCATTTGCTAATAATCTTGTACCACTCCAAGCTCTAACGGCACCCGATTCTTTTCTATAAAGATGATATGCAACGTTTGCAGTTCCGGAAGATGCAATTATTGTATCTGTATACCATGTTTCATCATGCCAAGAACTAGTATCAGAATCTCCTGCTGAAGTTCCAATATGATAAGAACCAACAGTATTTGCACTTGCAGAAAAATATGCATTACATCTGGGAATAATTCCATCGACTCTCGACAAACTTTGATGTTGAGTGTTTGCTATTTCAAATAATTTTTCACCATCTGAGGCAGTTTCATCAATACCCAGAAAAGGCAAAATACTATCAAAATCATCAACATGTCCTGCATTTGATGCACCATTAAAAGGCTTTGTGCCGACACATTGTTCTAATGAAAAACTGGTTGTAGCTACAGTATTTGTAACAGGATGATCACCAACAACGCCTGGCGTTCTATATCTCTCTGCAACAGTTCCTAACAAATTATAATCAGCTGTATTAGATGTACCGGCTAGGGGTTTTATATGCCCTTTCCAATCATCATGTGTGGCAGTTCCTTTTGTATATCTTCCCCAAGCATTCATAATTTCTGGAACTATAGAATCATCTACTTGATCCTGGGTAAAAGATCTAACACCCCAACCCATTACCTTTTCAAATGTAATTCCAACACTGGTTTGGCCAGTATAATTTCCTCCGGAAGAATTTAAATAACTATAAAATTCAGCTGTGTCATCTTCTAATGTTAATTCTGTAGATGCACCAGTGCTTGCAACGGATTCAACTTTAATCCATTGTCCAATACCCAACATTCCATATTGTTGATGTCTAATAACAAGATAATCGCCGGCTGCAAATACATCATCATATACTCCAGCTCCAGGTGTAGATGTAATAGTTGTAATTTTACCAATATTAGCAGCAGCACCAGAACCGGTTTCAGTTACTGACCCTATATATAATTTTCCACTTTCTGTTGCATTTAATTCTGTGTTACTGCCCAGTGGATATATTCTTACTAATTTTCCATCAGCTGCCATTATGCAATCCTTTTCCAGAATGTATACGCTTGAGAACCTAATGAAGCTAACACTGTTAATCCTGTATATTGATTAGAATAAATCCCGGTGTATTGATTACTATAAATTCCAAGATAAAACATACTATAAAATCCTTCAAATCCTTGTGAATAAAATCCTTCAAATCCTTGTGAATATATTCCTTGAAACCCTTGAGAATAGAGTCCTTCGTATTGATTGGAATAAAAACCTGCATATTGATTTGAATATTGTCCTGAATAAATCCCAGAAAATACACCAGAAAAAATACCGGAAAAAATACCGGAATAAATTCCCGAATATGTACCAGAATATGTGCCGGCGTATCCAGGACCTTCAGATGAGCCCCGAGGATTAGGTGATTCACCACCAGACCCATAAGTAAGAATATAGCTTCCTTCATAATCACCGCGATAATCACCCATAAACCCTGCTAAATAATTACCTACATATGGGCCTTGGTAACCACCTTCATAACCTCCAGAATAACCTTGAGAATAAAACCCTTCAAAACCACGTGAAAATAATCCCGTAAATTGTCCTGAATATATACCAGTAAATTGTCCTGAATAAATCCCCGCAAATTGTCCTGAATATAATCCTTCATATTGATTAGAATATGTTCCTTCATATCCAGTTGAATATATACCTTCATAACCTTGAGAATATATTACATTTCCTGTATCTGTTAAATAATCTGTATATCCGCCTACTTGAGTCCATGTTCCAGTTCCAGGTGCAGAGGCACCAGATACTATTTGATAATGACCAATAGATTCAACATTAAATAGATAATTTCTCCATTCCGCGGCTAATGTTTTAATCTCATCATCAGTCATTTCTTGAACACCATCATCGGTAGGTCTATTAAAAACTGGCCTTGAACCTGAGGTAGCAGTTGGGGCTGTTTTTCTCCATAACTTAAAATCAGTTGAACTATCGGCTCCAGCTTGTCTATAAGTTTCTGCTAAAACATCACCACAATAAATCCATGTATCTGCATCGGGTGCAGCAGTGCCAAAATAATAACCACCAACGGGATAAGTAGTTGTTTTCCAATGATTGGCAACTCTAGCTAAAATAGTAGCTTGTAATTCAGCAGTAGACATTTGCTGTAACTTGCCACCAGATGTAACCCATTTGGTGGGATAAATTACATTAGATAAACTAGTAGAATTAGATTGTTCTTGCTGAATAGACCATGTTGTTGTAGAAAAATTGACTGCAGAAATTGGATGATCACCTACATCATCATTACGAAGCCTGTTATCGAAAGTGCCCGCATTACCAGAATTATTTGCATATGCAGTTGCATTCCCACGTGCATTATACGTCTGATTAGAAGCAAACTCCTGCAGAACAAGAGGTACTATCATACTGTCTATTTCTGCATCGGTCATTTCTTGAAGATCCGATCCAGAATTTATTACCTTTAACGGTGATGCCATTTGTTTTCATCGTCTTTATAATTATGGTCCAAGTCTTGTGCCAGTTGAATTATATATTCCAAAAGCCACCCACGTACTTTCTCCAGCCGCGTCCCCGCTTCTTAATATATAATTTGCAGCCGCAGAGCCGCCAGCAGTTGTTTTAAATGTTCCAGCATGAGTCAATGTACCATCGTGCACTACAGCAGCATCAATATCTAAATCACCATCCATATCTATAGTACTTGTAAAATGTGCGGCTCCATTACTCTTTAATCCATCAGAAGCAACCCATTTCCCAACTGTACTATTATATAATATACTGTGTACAGTAGCACCGGGTATAATTATACCTCCACCTGATGCTGTAGCATCCGTATGAGCCTTTGCAAAATCCAATGTACCTGTTCCAGAAAACCCTGTTAAAGTAAAGGTAGTTGTTGTTGGTACTGTAGCGACTACATATATTGCTTCTGCTGTTATACCTGAAGTCCCAGCATTTGTAATAAAAACTTTATCCGAAACAGATAATCCATGTGTCTCAGTTGAATTATTTCTCTGTGAAGTAATTGTACCAGAACTAGCATCTGAATCACTATAAACATTACTTGCTAGACCAAAAACCATTGTTTTGTCTTCGGAAACCATTATAGTCGTATCATTATATGTTCTAGATCCCTGTACGACTAGATTACCTGTCATAATAACTGTATTAGCATCTAACGTCATAGATTCTGTTGCAAAGTTTACATAATCAGATACAGCAACGTTTGCCCAGGCTCCTCCTGTAACGTGCGTATTACCCTTTAAATTGGTCCTATTTGTGAAGTTTACCGTGCCGGTAACGTTAGCAGTTCCTTCAACGTGTAACATCGCATCACCAAGAGTTGATCCCATTCCGATTGCAAGATTACCTGAGGTGCCCAAATTCATTCGTTCAGTGGATTGGGATAAAGAGTTACCTGTGAAAAATCTAATTATGTCTTCATCACTCTGATTGTCTGTTTGAATTTTTGTATCAGCATCTTGATCAGCAGGTTCTGCTAATGGATAAAAAGAAGTTCCTGTATTTCCTTCAAATCTACTTAAAGTTGTATTCCATCTAATTGCTCCTGTTGTCCCTGAGCGTTCCGCAGTTGTTCCTCCCGGAATAAGTAAAGAAGCAGATGAATTAGAACCTGCAATTCCACTTACATGGACGGTTCCCCAACGATATGTAGAATTACCAAAATTTCTATCGCCATTTGTATATGGAATAGTATCTGTATCTACTCTTGCCACAATAGACAACGTATCGGCTGCGGTATCACCAATATCAGTGTGTCCGCTTAAACTTGTATCTCCATTAACATTCAAATTTGTATGAATGAGAACACTTCCGCCTACAACAGCTGAAGACTTAATTCCTATACCACCATTTGAAGTAATAGCACCTGTTGTATTAGATGTTGAATTGGTGGTATTAGAAACGTGTATTACATCTTTTCCACCTGCGGTTTGAGTGTACATCAAAAGTTGATTCGAACGCGTTCTCCATAAATCAAACGTGTCTGATAACGCTACATTAGCTGCCATCTTTATCCTTTTCTAAAACTTTCATTAATAATTTTTCTATTTTATCCACAGTATTACTTAATCTGTCAAGCTCAGCCTTATGTTCTTCTCTTTCTGTAAGAAACTTCTGGGTAGCTTGACGAGATAATCTATGTCTATTTAGGGCGTCTTTATCTGTGGCTAAAAGTGCCTTCGAATGTATATCCCTAACAAAACGAGGGTCTTCGGTTTGTACTTTACTCATCCAATGCTATTGCCCTTAAATCTTTCACTTTAGGAACTTTTAATGTGCTAGAAGAAAGTAAACATAACTTAATTGAAAATGTTTTAAATTTCTTATAATTAGTTCCACTGTCATCTGTATAATCAATTGAATCCCCAGGAGACCTATATATAAGCTCTTTATAATCATCTTCGTTCAAAGAATGAACAGAAGTAGCTGTTTCTTGTGTTAATTGTATATAGTCTCTATCATCGAATGATGATGGATCATCTGGACTCAATACTTTTGCATACACGTGTATTACTGCAGTTTCTGGTTTATAAGCACTAATAATAACTTTTATATCTTCTGCTTCAAAACCATCTTCAAGATTAACTTTTCTTGTAATATATTTAGCGTTAATAGGTCCACCTTGTGGATCTAATTCACTGCTAATAACAACATTTGCGTAGTTACTGCCAGTATGTCCCGAATCTGTTATTACTACCGTTGGTGTTGCAGTATATCCAGAGCCTCCATTAGTAATTGTTGTATCAGTAATTAATCCTGCAGCAACTGTTAAATCCATTGTAGCGCCTGTACCATTCCCTCCAGAAATAGTTGCAACAGCTGAAGATGTATAACTCGCTCCTGCATTAACTATATATACCTGTCCATCTGCAATGGCAGCATTATCAACATCATTTTCAATAGTAGTTAAACTAAATCTTGAAAGATCAATCATCGGAGAAACAAATTTTGAAGTAGAACGAATTGTAATATGAGCACTAAAACAATTTGCTGTATTTGCCTTCATCATCATTCGTTCTTCCGGATAAACATTTTTATCTCTTTCGCCTGTCACATAATTTGTTGTTGAATATCCTCCAGCCGTATTAGTAGTCTTATATGCAAATCCAACTGTTGAACTATCAAATTGCATTAGTGATGAATTAAATTTATAAACATCAGAATAAACATTAGTTGTTGCTGCTGATTGACTAGATGTATTAGACATCAAGATTATATTACCTTGATTTATTGTAGTAAAATGACATCTATTAACTCTCATCATTAATGATTCACCCGGAGATGTTTGTGGCATACCAGCATTAGTTGGCAAATATAATGTTTCAATATTTGGTTGTTTCGGTATTCTGATATTAGGACTAATCGATGTTGTGCTCAATGGACTCAATCCTTGTATTGCTGTCCATAATTGATATTCAGAACTATTTGAAATAATAACTAATGCATACTCATCACCTGGTAAATATACTGGCGCTGGAAATTCAAATGTAGTATAATGAGATGTATTTGCTGAATCTGGCGCGGTCAGAACAGTATTAATTTCTTCAGGCCTCTTCGAAATTTCTGCATGTGGAATAATGGTACCTGAACTTGGATAACCATTAATCATTGGTCTAATTTGTAATGTTACAGTTAATTGCGGTGTTGAACTATTAGCAGTTGCCTTTTGTCTAAACCATAAATCTACTGATTTAATAAAAGCACCTTCTGGAAAATTACTCTTATTAACTAAAAATGTTTGAGTCATGGGATCCATCCATCCGGATGATCCTTCAACTCTATTAATAGGACTAGATATTACATTTTCATTAGTAACATCTTCTCTTCGCGAAATAGACGGCCTAGTTGAAACTGAAGTAGGTTCTCTACCATCTACCATTCCTCTTGCATGAAAAGTACATTCTGCTGCCATAGTAGAACTTGAAACTACATCAGATTCATGATCTGTAACTCTTAATAATCTTTCACCTGACTTATGAGCATATGCTGGCACAGAAAGAACTCCAGCAAATTCACCAGCCTGGTTAGATGCCATATAATCTGCTTGACCTTTTGTTGGAACAGTTCTATTTGATATAACTCCTGTTACTCCGCTATTTGAAGTAAGAATAGTTGTTGAACCTGGTGAAAAACTTTGATCTATATCGGCATTATCACCATTTTGATCTACTGCTTTAATTACTTTAATATATGCGGTCGCGGTTCCACCTGAAGTAGTTAATTTTGGTAATATAACTTGCGCAACATTTGAACCTTCAGATATTGTTTCACCTAACTTCAAATGTTTGTCTGTATCAACACCATTAAGTGTTACAAAAGGCATTGGATAAACATTAGCTGTTACATTATCACCATCGAAGAATATGTAAACATTTGTTACAGGCTTTACTCCTTTAGCTACAAAATAAATTCTTTGATCATCTGGAGCATATTGTGAATTAAGCTCATGAGCACGCAACCAGAAAGTCACAGAAATATCTGTAACCTTATTACCAAGTGATCTTTTAATTGAATCTGGAATATTTTTTGAAGTTATGCCTTTTCGTGTTTGTCCTTGTGAAATAAGATTTGCTTTTCTTATTCCGCTAGAAGTAGAGCCGGCGTCTTTAACACTTATTTCTGGTTCTGGATTAATTTGTTCACCATGCCAATTCTTAGTCCAGTTATCCCACTGTGATCCATGACCCCCTCTATATGCACCAAATTGCCAGTTATCATTTACACCTTCTATATTAACTAATACTTCCGGTCTTGTGTTAGTATCATACCATAAATCAGAATCCGGATATGTTTTAACACCGCCAGAAAATTGAGCCAAGGCAAATGGATTAATTGCTTTATAAGTACTTGCTAAAGGTTGGTTAACCAAATTAGCAGATGTAAAAGGCAATGTTACTAATTCTTTTCCGGGTAAATGCCAAGAAACATTATTACTAGATCCGCCTGTCATATAAAAAGAATAATTATCTGTTTTAAATGGAGCTCTTAATTCATTTCTTTCTATATCAATTGAACATCTATAATCATTATTAATTACATCACCAACTGAATGTCCTTTAAATCCATCTACTAAAATTCCATTTTTAAATCTATCACCAGCAGGATTGAAAAGCGAATCTTGTGTTGATCCACCAGAAATAGATGAAGCAGCTGCCTCTTTTTCCAACATTGATAATGCAGTATAATATTCTAAATTTTCAATTCTTTTTTCTAATTTACCAATATCTCTCATTGTATAACGTCTATTATCAATATACTTTGTTTTAACATCATCCGTACTAAAAGTATATGGCGGAATAGTTAACGTATACAATGTCATGGAATCATCATCATCCGGAGGAGAAATTGGTTCTAATGCTGGGATTCCTTTAATTACTCTAAATTTCTTATCTTTAGATAAAGCCAATTTATCTTTACGACCCAAATAATATTGTGTATTAAATTGTAATGTATATTCCGGATCCGGTGTTCCACCGGCAGAACCTAACTGCGAAGATGGAATTGCTTCGTTATTAGATGTCATATCATTTGTCGTGTTAGAACCTTTATCGTTATTTGCTGAATAACGTGTAGGTCTAAAATCTATACAATCCCTTAATTGTATTTCTTGACCAGTTGTAGGACTTGTATATTTTGAAATAGCAGAAAAATCAAACCCTTTTCTTTTAACACCATCTAAGCCATAATGATAGCCGGTATTAGAACTTACATCTGCATATGATGCAATTGAAAAATAACCTGCGAGAGCATCTTGAATTGGAGGTGTCAAAGCCGGATTACTAAAATGATCAACAATTGCTAATACTTGTCCTTTCGGAGAAGGGCTTCCAGGTTTTAATATAATAGAAGACCAATCATAATAATTATCTCGTTGTCCATTATCTAAATCATAATTACTAGTAATATCTGAGGCAGTTGTTGAAGTCACTTCATCAAGCGCAGTTAACATTGCTGAACTTACAGGAGCTGCAGGATCTCCGGAATCAATTATATATACCAAATTAACAACATCAGAAATCATTAAATTATCTTTTTTGCCAGCAACTTTATTAGGAGTAGCAAAATGTACTTGTCCTTTAGATATATCTGAATTAGAAGACAAGTTGGTTGTATTCCCAATTGTTAATGTTTTAGATCTTGGCGAAGCATTTGCTGTTCTAATAGTTGATGTTACTTCAACTTGATATGCTCCATTTTTTGAATTTAAATTTAATGTTGTTTGAGTCGAACTATCAATAGTTGCTGTTCTGCCTGTAGCATTATCAAAATTTAATATCTGCCCTTCAGTTAATTCTTCACCTGATATATTATCAATAGGGGGATTAGACGGATCATCAATTGTTTTTATAGTTACTGTATATAATTCTTTTGCTGTTGATGCGGGTTGTGCACCAGACCCTATAAAGGTACCAGCACTAGTTGACACAGTGGTCGTGCCTGCAATCGGTACAGAAACTACTTGAACTGTTTTAAATGTATAAGTAACCCCATCAGGTATAGTGGCCAAAGGTGAAAATGGTAATTGAAATAATAATGTATTTTTACTTACCCCAGATAATAGAGCTGTTCCTTCAGGATCATTATTAAATTTTGATAACTTATCAATATCTGCTTGTGTTGTTTTTACAACATGAGTATTATTAGCAGCATTTAATTGATCAATAGCAGTATGTTTTACAATTAACGATCCTAAATCTTGAAATTTAAAAGAAATAGTAAATGATGAATTTGATAATACCTTTTGTGATAGAGCAGTATTAGCTTTAATGGTATGTTGTGAACCTATAGCAATATATTCCGCAACAGTAACAGTATCACTTGAAACAGTAGAGCCATTTGTAGTATTAACAGTTAATGTTGCACCTTTATATGCGCCATTTGCATAAGATGTGAGGCGCGCCGGTACGCCAATAGTTGTTAAATCATCACCTTCACCGGACACCTCGCCAGCGATAGTTTGATTTAAACGTATATCATATATTCGTGAAGAATATACAGAATGATAATGTGAAGTATTAGATGAAGATAAATCTGCTTGTTCCCAATCAAACGATCTTACTCTAGCTGTTCCCATTTTTGTTTGATTGTATTTTGTTAATGCATTAGTATCATTAGACATAGCATTAACAGCAGCGGAAGGACAACAATGCAAATCTACAAGTTCATGTTTAGAGATATCAAAAGAACCTAAAACATTTTTAAGATATAAGGAATTACCATAATCTGATGCGATGATATAATCTGATACATTTGCAGTATCACGACCTCTTTCTACATCAATATATTGTGTTGCAATACTTTCATATTCATAACCTTTTACATATGCTTTTCCTGCTTCTAATCCTACTGAAAATAAAGCAGTATTACCTTGTTTATGAGGTTTTAATTGAATCCCAAACGGCCGAACTGTATACGAACCTGATTCATCATATGTTCTTCGTGCTAATGTTTTTTCAAGTTCACCATACATTGGGAATTTAGTTTCGGAAACCTTTACACCCTCTTCCATCCTAACTAATTCTATAAATTTTTCCCCAGCAAATTCTGTAATAGTATCAGAAGTTTTTGTAGTAGTTCCATCTGTGGCAACTACTTCAGTTACAATATCTAAAGATGTTAACGTCAAAAGCATTTTAAATCTGTCGGCACCAGGCGCGGCATAATTAGCAGTACCCTGTGCGTTATCTAAAATAGACGGATCATCATCTGTTTGAACAATAGATTCTGTTACTGTTAATCCAATTCTTTTGGTTGGGAAGTTACTATACTTGGCTAAGGCAACAGTTTGCGCGAGAACTATAACAAAATATCCACTTACATAAAAACATCCTTCTGTAATACTTGCAAGAGAAGCTGTATTTTGAGCATATGCAACACCAGAAGTTCCACTTAAACTGACTGTATTAGCTTGTGTTGGTGTTGTTTCTAAAGTGGAAATTGTTTCACCATCTAGAAAATTTCCACCACCCAATTTAGAAAAAATTAATGTGGGTTGATCTGATACAGTAACAGCTTCGGCTTGAATAACTAAACCTTTTGCTCCTGAAGTTTCACCTGTAATAGTTTTTCCCGCAAATGAACCTATTGTAACATCTGCATTATCAAATGCGGATTCTAACTTTAAAGAATTAACTTGTGTATTGAGTGTTACATCCCCACCGAAAACTTTGCTGCCTTCTTTGAAGATATGATCACCAAACCTGGTAACTTGCTCCTGCAAGATGGTTTGCATTTGGGTAAGTTCCCTTGCCTGAACAGCAAAACCAGGTCTGAATAAAACTCTATGAAAGTTTTTATCTTTATCATAGTCATCATAGTATGGTGCAATGTTAAAATTAGTTTTTACGCCTGACACTTATATCTCTTTCAGTTAAATTATTAGAAGTTAATTATCAACTTAACATCTTCAATTTGGTCACTTGCTCTTGAAATTGGTGATCTATTTTCAACATATAAAATATCACCAGTATATTGTTTTAAGTCAGGTCCTTCAATAGCACTTGTATTAGCAGTTGTTGCACCACCGGATACAGTTAAAGCTTCATTAGATTGAAAAGAACCTGCTGTTTCGTCCCAACCATCTGAAGCATTTGAACCTTTAGTAACTTGAGACAATCTCAACTTACTTGTGCCTGAAGTCCAATCAACCACTCTTCCGGTTGCACCTGATACTGACCCTGTTACCAATTGATCAGAAGCATATGCAGATCCAGAAAAGGATTGTACTGTAATTCTAAGTGCCTGGTCAGCTAATGAAATTGTTGCTGGTATTCCTAAATCGTTATCTTGAGTAGTATTAGCAGCATTTGGATGCGAAATTAAACCAATTTTTCTAAAGTCATTGGCAACGGTAAATTCACCAGACTCGTCATTTTCAAGCCTTACATTAACCATAACATTATAACCACCTAATTCTTCAGTTGAATCAAAGCCATGACCACCTTTTGGTTCAATAACAGCCTGAACTGTTGCATCATCTGTATTCCAAGAATTATTTGCTAATACATTAACAATAGCATTTGTATATCCTGAACCTGCGGCTATTGTTACAACATCAGTTAACCCTGAAGTATTAGTTCCATTTGCTCTTGCATTCGCAGATTCGCCGTCACCTAAGATTTGTAATCTAGGTGCAACTTGAAAACTATCACCTTGTCCAGCTGCAGCCGAAGTAGCAGGTGCAAAAGTAATAACTTTTGTGCTACCAACATAATCTGTAATAGTTCCGCCTTGTCCTTCAGCGTCACCTGATGTAAAGAAAATATCTGAACCAATATAGATATTATCTGCAGCACTAGCAGTACTGTGAATACGAACAGAAGTTGTCGTATGTGAATATGCACTTCCAAAACCATTATCTAATGTGTTTGTTTCAAAAATCAAATATTCCACACCGCCAACTGTTCCGTTAGCAGTTTTTCTATAAATGTTAACAGCACCATCCACAGCACTGTTTTCAACAGCTCTCTGTAAGGTGTTTTCCTGTGTGGCCGAAGCCATAACAGTATTTTGATAACGTACTTGTTGTACTGGAATATAATTGGTTGTTACAAATTTCAGTGCCGAAGCAGCAGAAATTGTAAACATATATTTCCATTTATAACCATCAGAACCTGGTGTAACAATAGTTGTTGCTTGACCAATTGGTTTTGCTAAACTATTACCCCCAGTGTTATTATTTGCTAAACACTTATATACATTATATTCATCTGTTAAGACATAAAAAGAATTTGCGAGCATAGTATTTTCACTATTATTATAAGCGAAATATGGTGTATTGTTTGCCCAATTATATCTAGGAATACAATGTGTTACATCAGTAGATACAACTTTTTTAGCTGCAATCATATCTTTCCAATGATTATAATAAGTATTTGAAACTGAATCGGTGGGTGTAGGAGGTACTGTGTCTGTATCTGCCGCCGCGGCTCCTGCTACATTAGCCCAGTTCTGGACACCACCGATAAAAAGATACATATTAGATTCTAAGTATGTATCGCCCGCGACTGTGTTCGCAAAAGTCGTCATTCCGCGATCTTCGTCAAAAGACTCCCGAAACTGTCTTGCATTGAACATTCTAAATTTATTTGTTACTAAAGCCGGCATTCGATAACTCCAATCTTTTATTAATTAATTACTCTAAAACATGTTGAGCAACACCATCAATTCGTCCTTCCGGGAAGTATTTATTGGCTCGCTCATGAACGTTAAACGTTTGTGTTGTATAATTACCTACAATATATTTAGCATCAAATTTACTGTAAATATTCATTCGTTCCCTATAATTACTACCTGTATTTATAAGGTTTTCATATAAGAGATAGTCATTCTCGATTTTCAACTTACCCATAGTGGATGTTGCATCAGTTGTGCCGTCTTCCACTAATAATTCATCACCATCTTCGAGAAGCATCCCATCTTCTTCTTCTAATATAATATTTATATCATCAAATAGTATAGTCGACCCAGAAACAATATTTTCAACCGGTGTCGGATTCTGTAAGAAGGTTAATTCTAGGCTTAAGCCTGCGTATTCTCCAACTTCGTCATAGTCATACACATCACCAATGCGCGGAACTGTTGAAATTGGACAATATGTTCTCCACGGCCAACTGTACTTGACTTTATCCCATGTTGGCGAATATGTACCATGAATAGGTGTATTCGCTGTTATTAATAATGTTTGTTCGGTTCCTTGTTGTCCGCCAAGTGTTTTTCCGATTATATTAAGTGGGTGATTACTATAAGCCACATTTAATTTTACAGAGGCATCTCTATAGTCAACATAAAGTGTTGTATCCGTTGCCCATGTAAAAGATGTTTCTGCACCTTGGAAGAAGGTTGCCATCTCATGTGTTTGGTCTTTTGTTACTACTTCTGCCCAATTACCTGACAAACAATCTTCTTTTACAATACCAAGTAAGGAATGGACACTATCTAGTTGTGGTTTAGGTGTACCATTTACTTCACAAAATACTTTTTGAACTTTTCCATTAGACATCAAACCTACTACATTTCCTTCTACTAAATCCTCATTTGCTTGATAAACATGTAATTTCCATTGTGGGAAAGACAATTCTAATTGATTTACAGATGTTGCTTTTCCTAATTTAATTCTGTCCAAACTATCCGCAGAAGTTATTGTAGGTGCTGCGGTAGTAATCCATCTTTCTATTCCTTCGTCGGGAGTCGCACTATAATTAGGATAGTATTCTTCTCCAGGATTTAAATCATAAACTCTTTCCGCTGTAGAATCTGTATCTCTAACTTCAACAAATTCACCAACCGCACCATCTTGTTCCACTATCCCTAACAATGAATGAACATAATTAATTCTTGGAAAACAAACACTTCCTGTTTGATATACTTGTTGAATTGTTCCGTCTGTTCTTAATCCTACAACTTGTCCTGCCCATACTTTTGCAACCGCTACTTCAAATAAATTATCTGTCCGTAATGGATTATTTAATCTTTTATCTTTAGGTCTTGCATAAGACTGTCCATATTCAAAGGTTGGTTGTCTATAAGTTCCTCTTGCATCGGTATCTGGTGTATTTACAGCTGTAGCCGGTCGAACTTGCATTAAATCAGTATCACGAACTACTATTTTATCTTCCGTTTTTATTGGTCCACCAAAGTCCGCATGATGATCACAATATGCAAATAATACATCTTCTGGGATATACTTTCCGGCTAATGTAGTTTCATATGTATAATCTGGAATTTTAAAATCTACATAAGATCCTCCGGTTCCAGGAGTACCTACAAGAGTGCTAGGAAATTCCATACTTGATGCCCAACTTCCATTATGTTCTCCATCAAGCACACTAGCAAATTTTATTGCATGACTTGAATTAGTACTGTCTTCTTGCCAAAAACGATATGTAACACCTTTAATAAGTTTTATTGGCCATGCATTATCATTAATATTCACACCATCAAAAAGAAAATTAGAACTTGCAACTGTTACCGTTATTTCTCGTAATGCAGAATTCGGATATTCTATTGTAGATCTTGAAATAACTCTTTGGTTAAACATTTCTATTGGCAGAAACGTTTCTGTATCAATATATGTTGCAACGCCTGTTAAGTTTGGTAATGAGGCCGTTGCCATTCTTATAGGTAAAGTAGGCTCTTTCCACGACAATACTGAAATAGTAGCATCACCAACTAATTCAATAGTTTCTTCACCATAAGATACATATGTTGTAATTGTAGGCATTACAAATTGGCCGTCAGGGGAACGATACTTTCCTAATATACCTATCTCTAACCAATAATCTGTGCCTCCTTTACGTACTAGATCCGGATTTCCATCTCCACCTAGGCCCCAATAGGTGTCGGGCGGTCTTTGTGCTCCTGCAGTTGCACCGGCAGCATTGGTCGAATGTATTGGGCCCCATCTATTTTCTGTATTATAGTGAGTTGACTTGCCCCATAATGAAACTCCGCCATATGCACTGTGGCCTGTACATTCATTTCCTTCATAGTGACCAGGCCTTATATATTCTGCGATTACATTTGGATACCAAGGAGCAATTTTCGTACTTTCATTAAGGGTATTTGTTTGATCATGCTCTATAAAATGGTGCTGTATTTCAACCCTTCCAGCTACTGATTGCTGGTATGGAGTATTTGAAGCAGGGCCAAATTGTCCTTGTAAATCTCCTCTATAATTCTTTTCATAATCCCATCCGAGACCATTTAACCAAGTAGTATCATCAATTCTTCCTAAGTGAAATGCAAAATTAGTCTTTGATGTATCAGAACCAAATCCTACTGTTCGTGGATCCAAAAATTCAACATGATAATTATGTATGATACCTACATCAAAATTAATTAATCCATCTACACTGGTATAAGGCATCATTGTTTGATTATAGCCCTTCCTCATATCCTTATCAATTGGGCCATATTCTGGAACATACGATGGAGTTCTATCAACAAACAACTCCATTATCTTCTCTGTTTCAGAATCTGCATCGATTGACATACTTATAATAAATTCAATGCCTATTTCCCCAAATACGTTCCATCCAGCAGGGTGAACAAAAGATCTTACCATATCTCTAAATTCACTAATTTGAATATCAGATCTTAAAACATATGAAAAATCTTGATAATAATAAGAATCTTGTATTCTAATAATATCACTAACCATTCCTAATTTGGATTTAAATGTACCGGGATAATTTGTTATAGTAGTTCGTTTAGCGGTAAAGGTCGCGTTATTATCACCTGTAGGTGCAGTAACTATAGGAACAGTAGTATAGTTTATACCAGCTTGTGAAATTACAACAGATTTAATAGCACCGGTTTTTAAAGCGCCAGATCTTAATACAGCATTATTACCATAATTCGAAATTGCTTCATATGACTTAACATTTGATGATGCAAGGGCAGCTGTTCTAGCACCAGAAAGTGATATTACAGTTTCCCCAGCTGTAAAATCATCCTGCGGTTCCAATATCATAAATGTTTCTGGTTCATCTGCAGTATTAAATCCTTCGTATTCAATTTTTCCACGTGATGTAATATCAACAATCTCCATCTTATCCATATGCAAATCATATGAAGTAGAACTTGTTGTATTAACATATAAAAATAATGAATGATATGAATTAGTAGGATGAATAGTAAATTTGCCTTCATATGTATAAACTTGATCTTTATTAGTAGTAGCAACATCTTTATAAATTAGTACTTGTGTTAATCCTCCGGTTGCTCCATCAGATTCAAAATTTACATCTGCGGCTGAACTACCATATTTTAAAATAACATTATTTAAAACCTTACTAGCTCTAAAGCTTACTCTTCCAATATATTGATCACCGGGTTTTAATATATTTTCATATTCTTCATCTACGCTATTATTTAAACCTTTAAGTCCAACATATGTTTCTAATTGATCATTAACAGCAATTTTGCCGCTATATGAACCATATATTGTATTTGAAGATTCAATAGAAAGAGTATTATTACCTGTATCAAGTGATGAATCTGTCCAAGATTCATTCCCATTGTAGGATATTGTAACTGCGCCACCTACAGGTACACCTTTTCGTTTAGTTGAAAAAGAATAAAGTCCAGATGTATTATTTTCAAATGTTCCAATGTTATTTAAAAGAACATTTTCATCTTCAAGGGAAAATTGTGTATCTACTTCTTTTACCTTCATTGTACTAAAAGTAGAATTTGCAGTAGAATTAACAATTGGTTGTATTACTTGTACTTTTTTACCTGAAGATTGGCCTATAATATATTCACCAAATTTATATTTTCCTACAACATCTTCACCAAAATTTAAATATGCTAATGCAGCCGTATTTTTTCCTGTAATTGGGTCCTCAAATTCATATGACTTTTTCCCTAAAATAGTTTGATTAGACGCTTCATATGATGGCCCCTTTATATAATCAATACCAGTAGTTATAACTTGTACATTAGAAATAGCACCGAATGGTGTAAAAGTATATTCTGTTGCTCCGTAATAACTATCAATGGAATAAGTATTATCCCCTAATTGATTTCCTTCTATTTCATAATAACTAGCCGGTTTAATTGAATTGATTTGAAACAGACTTGATTTACCAGGAACGGCTGTAGTATTTGCACTATAATATAAATCTCCATAACTATTTTGAACAAAGTTTGATGATATGTCACTTTCTATTACATAAACAAAGCATGAAGAATTCACTGATGGTCCAGCAATTGTGCCTTTGGTTCCTGTTTTAGAATCATATATGTAAAACCCTGGTTGAATATCATCTTCAAAATTCACTGTAGCTAAAAGAATATTATCACCTTCGTCTGCTGTACCATCTGTACTATTAATTACAATCCTACCATCACCTTCTTCAAGTAAAATATTTGCTCCGCCGTCCTCCTCATCTTGATTTATTACCTCCGCTACCCATGTAGTAGTATTACTTGAACTAAAATGGGTATTAATATTTTCAGGATACCTTACATCACCTGGATCATCAACAGAAAATGAAAATGCATTTAAAGAAATAGCGGCTGGAGCTTCGCCACCTTCTGCGGTTGAAATTACTTTATTAATTACCGAATCTGAAGTTCTAAATTTTCCTGTTTCAAGAACTCCACGAATAGCGCCAGTGTGATTAGAACCTAAAGTTCCGGTGCTATTAACTATTAACATCTCGCCGCCCATATAGCCATTACCACCATCATCAACAATAATTTCATCAATGGCACCATTAGCAGTTGACCCTACACGAGCAACAGCACCTTTTCCAGCGCCACCTGTAATTATAAGTTCATCGTTAACTTTATAAGCTGTACCATTACTTACAATATCAATTTCACCAATAACCGCAATACAAGTTCCTCTTGAAGATTCCTCTGGAAATGGCAGTGCTTTAACAGGATCGGAAGAACTATCACTACCCATAAGTTCATCTATAGTTGATTCTGTAACGTCGACATATGCTTCAATTGTTGCTATTGTTTCGCCGGGTTGAAAATCAGAATAGATATCAAAACGAGCATCATACCCTTTAACATAATCTGTCAAATATAATTCTGTTACTGCAGTCGATCCTTCAACATAAGAAATAGAATTATCAACTGTTGCTGTAGCTTGAGAAAGTTCGCCTTTAATAACTTTACTATTAAAATCATCAGGATTTAGGGCAGTACCTGTATAAACTTTAATCGACTGCGATGAACTCCATGTTCCATCAGAAGGTCTTAATAATCTTTCTTTTGGATATATAAAACTTAATTGATCAGAACCATATACAGTTCTCCATAACCAAAGAAAAGAATCTTCTGTACCTCTACTTCTATAAATGTCTCTTGCAGTTTTGACTGCTTGTCGTAAATCACCAACTGCACTAAAAGGAATATTTTGTAAGAAATCTTCTCTAAATTGTTGTAACATGTAGTTATCTGCAGCATCTACATCAGTCATTAAATCTATGTCAGCTGCGCCACGAAGAGGATTTCTCAACAAATCTTTATCTGTTTTCCCCACAGTCGCTTTAGCTCGAGTTGATCTACCTCTAACAGACTCCCCATGCATTAAAACTATTCCATTAATAGGTCGCGCAAATAATAAGTGAGGACTTAAATTATATTTCGGAGAAGTTGTATTTGCTGTTTCCAAATATTTGCCGGCTGGTACATCTTTTGCTTGGATACCGGTTACTAAACATTTGGAACCTGATACGGCACCTTCGATTACTTCACCAATAGCGAATGTAGCATCAGTGCCTCTTTCTGATTCAACTATAATTTCAGTATTAGCTGTTCCATCTTCTGGTGAGTCTTCCTTTACAACTCTAGAAGCGGCAGTATATTCTGTATAAGAAGTTGAAGGAGGATCTTTTATTGCTATGCCGTAGTTGCCACCATTTGCGCCACCTTTTCTAGGCATATAAAATATAAGGCCTTTTAATTCTTCTAATTCTAATTCATAAACTGTTGAACCATCATCTGTGGCGGCTAGAGCAGGACCTTTATTTCCATAAACAGGATAATAGTGCCCGAACTGCATTCCTGCTTCAGTAGATTCCGCATCGTCTGAAGGCTCATAAATAAAATTTCTTTGATCTAAAGCAGTTCCTCTAACATAATATGCTCCATCATCATCTTCTTGGACAATATTATATTCATCTAATTCTAAATCAGTATATTCTATTTGATAGGATTCTAAAAATTCAAAATACTTTGTCATGAAGACAGGAAGATTACTTCCCTCTTCGGTAAAGAAAGCCGGTAATTGATTTTGAATTATTTCAGATATTCTATTGTCGGCCATTATGCAGTATTAGCTCCAAAAATTACTTGCGCGGGAATCTCATCAGAAGTTGCAATCTTAAAGTCACCAGTGAGCAATGAAGTATCAGAAATCATATTAACTACAACATCTTTCTTTTCAACAACAATAACTTGTTCTCTTACGGGAGTTATATCTAAAACGTTGGTTTCTACATATACTTCGATTGTATTATTATTTACAACAGCTTCAACTGTTATAGGTTTAAACGCAACTAAGGTCATTTTACCAGTAGTATAATCTAATGCTCCAACATTTGAATCAATAATAGCTGTTTCCCCAGCTGCTTCTTTTACAACTTGTATAATTCCATCTTTATCAGCTAATGTACAAGCATTTTCTACAACTTCAGTTGCTTCATTAGTATATTGAAATTTTGAAGATGTTAGTGTACCTTTATATCCAACATATGGATATTTTAATTGATTTGAAAAATTTTGTGCATAGTTAAATGCTTGTGCTAATTCTACTACTACTCGTTTAAATAAAAGTACCGTTGTTTGGTTATTTAAAACGGCAGGATCAGTATTATCAATTAAAGTAGTTAATCGAGAATATCTAAACCTTAAATCAAATTTTCCTAATTCATTTTCATTATAACCCAAAGCCACTCTAATAATATTTTCACCTATTTCTTGTGCGGATTGAATTGTTGCATTTGGATTAAATCTAACATCTGAATTTATTTTTAAATAAAGATAATCAGGAGCAACAATTACCGGAGTAACGGAAACCATATTCTTTCTCAATAAAATATCATTTTTAATAGAAGCTTTATCTTTTGAGGTTAAATATAATCCGCTTTTAGGTTTTACTGCAATATATGCTTGTCCATATCTTGGAGGATCATTTTCTTCACCTCCCCAACATGTTACAGATTCAGCATTAACCCATTCTTTTTCTACAATTCGTTTATAATCATTTAAAGTAACACATCTATTTTGTGTTTCATATAATTTAGGTGCACCATATTTTATTTGTTCTATTGTTTCTCTGGTGGCACCTCCATAACCTGATGTTGTCGCAGTTACAGCAACATTTCCATATCCGCCTATTAGATCAACTGCGGTAAAAGTAGATGCTTTATTTGTAATATCTCCATCAGAAATATTTGCTGACAAAATTACTTGGCTTCCATCTGCTGGTCTAAAACCTACTTTATTATCTCCAAATTGAACTTCAAATTTCCCATCAAATTCTTCATACAAAAAATATACTTTAGATGTTGCTGTTACTTTAACGGTATCACTTACTTTATTATAAGTATCTATTATTGTAGCTGTTGGGGAAGCTTTTACTGTAACTGATAATGTTGTAACATCTGTAGTTGGATTTGGTAAAAGAAATTTTTGTTCCTTATCAGAATAATCAACCGCGTACTTATGAGTTAATCTTATACCTTGGTTTAATTGTACATCATCAACTGTAAATCTACCATCAGATCCAATTATCGCGTTATATGAATTCGCAGTCGTAAAAATATATTTGTTATTATCTATAATTGAAGAAAATCTCCTATCTTTTTCTACAACCATTGTAGTAGCAGTATCGTTTGGAGTAATATTCAATGTAACAATTGCTTTTGTTCCTTGAACAGATCTAGGCGTATAGCCCATTTGTTTTGCTTTTTGAACAACAGAATTTCTAAGTTCTGCTGTGTCTAAAAACATTTCATTTGCTAACATATTTAAATAAAATGAATTATAATAAGTATTATATGCTAGCATATCCATAATTACATCCAGTCCAGATCCAGCGAAGTCAAAATTTGCAAATTCACTTTGACTTTTTAAAAAGGCTATCATATTAGCCTTAATAGCCGGCATATCTAGTTCTGAAACATTTAATTTTGCTACATCTGTTGCCATTCCTTACCTATACAAAAAAGTTTCGAATTCTTCCGAAGTCATTTGCCCTAACAGTGAAAAAATAATCTGTATTCTATATCTGTTACGATCTTCTTCTGATATTACTATTATGTCTCTTATAGTAGCACGAGGTTCTAATACTCTTAATGCATCCGCAACTCTTTGTACTACTCTAACTTCTGTCATTGCATTCATTGGTTCAAATAATAAATCTTGAATACCAGCACCAATTTCGGGATGACCTAAACGTTCATTTTGCCTTGTTTGTAGAATATTACGCATGGATTGTTTTATAACAGTAGCATTTCTTGTTTTAATAAGATCGCCTGTTACCGGATGGACTTTAAAAGACAAATCTACATCAGAATATATTGTTTGTTGCGTATCTGGATCGTATTCTATTTCAGTGTATTGAGTTTGAGCCACAGTATTTCCTTATTCAATTTATTTATATTACCAGCCTTCATTAGCAAGCTTATCCAAATAATCATAAACTTCATCTGCTTGAGCATTAATGTCTATTAAATAATCTTCGAATTTATTTCTACTAGCTTGTATTTTATCATCCTGTGCTTTGGCTGCTTTTTTACCAATAGACAATTCAAAATCCCAAACATCATGAAAAGCAAGATTTACGGGTGGTGAATCTGCGCCACCTGTTTGAATAATAGAATCAATTGCTATATGCTGATCATCAATAACTTCTTGAATATATTTTGTAAATGTTCCCTCAGTAAGAGTTACAATTAAAAGATCATCTTGTGATACACCAATAGCATTCCAAGTTTCAGCAATTTCTTCTTCTTCTTCTAATATCATTTCAACACCTCCACCACCAACAAACCCTGTTGATTCCGGAACTGTCCCATTTATTTCTATAATAGTTCCAACTGGATATTGTGTTGTAGTTCGAAATTTTCCTTCAGCAGCCTGACCAAAACGAGAACCTTGTTCATGTTTTGGTAATGTTTTATATTCAGTCCCTGAAACAGTCATGAAAGTAGAAATAGTATTCGCCCTCGCTTTAAATTCTCGTAATCTATATCCTGGATGATAATAATGAGTAGCATTAGCATTATTTTCTGTTTTATACTTATAATCTGTGTCCCAATCGTCTTTCCGTAGGACTACATCATAAGGTAAAGCTTCTTCTAAATCAAGCTTGAACGGTTCATCAAGAACAGCTACAGTTGTATTTGACAGATACTGAACAGTTCTTACTGAGTCTGATCCTGGATTACTAGGATCCATAATAGTGATTGTTGTATTCTGTTTTACTTGTCTTTGACCTGCTTCAAAATCATCAACTTCGTCTACAAATTCACCTTTCAAAATTAATAATGATTTTCCTTTAGATCTTAAACTACCAGGAATCACATCTGCATCTGGTGTTTCTAGAATCGTATTAATTTCTACTGTTATCAATATTTCATTAATTCTTTGTACCAATAAATCCAATTCATTTAAATCATTATCTCTCAATCCAATGAGTTCATAAAATACGGCTTCATTTGCGCCAGAAGATAAAAACTTGGGAGGGCTTTGAGTTGGATCCATTACCCCATAAAGAGGTACATCATTTATTTTTTTTCTTAAACTAGCAGCGCCGCCACCAGTACCATTTAACTTTTTTAAAATATCACCTAAAGCTTTTTTTGTTGCTTTTAAAAAATCTAATTTTGCTACTCTTAATTCTTCAGGAGTTCTAGGATCACCAACTATGACTTCTTCATCCTCTTCTCCAATAGATCCAGTTGATTTCCAATATACTGCATTAATAATATTTTTACCATCCCAATCTTTTATTAATGGTAATTCACCTGATGTACCATTTAATAAACATTCATAATTAACACCTTTATAATATAATAAATCACCTGCATTATATGATTTTTCATCTTTAAAAATAGGTGTTGCTAATTCATCCATCTTCGCGGATTGTTTTTCTTCAGCTGGTGTTTGTTTTCTTAAACCTAATAATAATGCTAAAGCTTCAATAGATTTAATTAATGGGCCTCCTGTTGGGCCTCCACCTAAGAAACAAACACCGGCACAAAACTTTAATGCTTCTGGTGGTTTACGAGGCCCTCCAGCTGCTAACATTCTAGATCTAAATTCAGTTGTGCCACCTAATTTAGGGGCCAAATATAAAGTGTATATTCCGGCTGCAGGAATACCTATCGCAAATAATTCTAGAATTTCTGTAACTTCATTAGAAAATGCTTGAAGTTCATCCATTTTTGAATCTAAATATTTTATCATTGGTTCAATTGACTTCTTAGCACTTTGAACTGTTCCTTTCATTCCTCTAACGTGACCTTCAGTTCTGTCTAAAAGCGCGCCCATTGGAGGAATTAATTCTTCTAATCTCTTCCCTCTCCAATCTGGTTTTTCAGGCTGGCCTCCATCATAAAATTCTTCAACTATTTTTCCAGCAACACAGATTCCGTCATCAATTTGGGCATATTCACTTCCAGCTGGACTACCTGCAACGGATGGGTCCTCATCTCCGGACTTCTCCGCATATCCTCCATCGGCATATGTGATAGTGCTGGGTAATGGATAGCCTGTATCGTCTAGTTCAACAATATCTTTCTTTGTAGTTGGTAAAGCCTCAAAAACAATATCACCTTTTTTAAATTCGTCCCCTGAAGTAATATATTCAATTTCTAATTCTTGTTGTTGGTAGGGCACTAAATTTTTATTTACTCTAATTTGAGTATGTCTTTTTCTAATTTCGCTAGATGTTAATTCAATATTATGTGAATCTGTCAAATGGGAAGGAGTTGTTAATTCCTGTATTATCATACTTTCAGTACTGATGACATTAATAACCCTCGCTTTTACACCTGCTCTATTATTCATCAAAATTTTTGGGGTTTTTTTCTGGTCCATAACATTAAACTGGCCCATTGTATCATCTTCTTCTTCATAGCCTCCACTCGCCCCACCTACATTCCCCGTGACCACCCCCCCGACCGAGGTTGCTTTAATATTTTTATTACTTATCCAAGATACTTTTATAGTATGTTTCTTTTTGGCATTTTTAGTCCATATTGCCTTTACACTTTTTATTAATTTTTCAAAAGATTCTAAATCAATAAGTTTTTGAAAGGCTTCTAAAATCTCCATAAACTTATCAAAATCTGGCGCGCCAGCAATAATAATAATTCCACCTACAGTTGCAGAAGGTGTAAATATTGGTCTGCCAGACAAATAATAATCTTCAGACATTACAGTGTCTGCAGAAATATCTTGGCGTCCAACAATTTTAGGTGTATCATTTTCATCATCAAAAGACCTATCAATAGTTTGTAATATCCCACCAGGTGTAAGAGTTATTAATCCTAATGCCTGATTAATGTATATAAAAGCATTTTCTGTGGTTAAATCAATATCACCATCAAATTTTTTGAACGTAGTATCTTCAACATATAATTGTTCGCCTGAATCAATATCTTTTGCTAACACATCAGTTCCCAGATTACTTGCTTTTGTTAGCTCAAAAGGCGGCTTCTTAGCCCTCGTTGCCTTTGCATAATATTTGCCACCTATAAATAATCCTCCTGTAACAGGGTGTCTTTGTAAAGTACTTTTAGCGTCAACTGATTCAGCGTGAACAGGCAAATAATAAAACCCTAATCCTCGTAAATCTTCTAATAATTTTAAAATTTCATCCAGAATTGCATCAATTGCGGCAAAAAGCGGATCTACAGTAGCAAGCAACAATGCTTTATTAATTTCGTAAACGTTTTTAATAAAAGCTGCATTCTCTTTATGAAGTTCTAAACCTTTTTGAGCGGCTTCAAAAAACCCTTTTAAATGTGATATATCACCTAGGGTTTGGGAAGACCATTGATCAGCTTGTTCGTCCGCCATCTTTTCCCTTTTGATGTTCTATCAATGTATTTTTTACTCGTGTCATTAATTTATTTTCTAATTCTATTAATCTTTGTGTTTTTCTCATTAATTCAAACAACTTGGGGTGTGGAACAAATCTATCTGGTTGTTGCCATTCTTCTTCTTTTTGATCTTTCATATTAGTCTGCCATTAATGCATTTAAATTTGCTTGATCTTCAACAATAGATGTATACCAATCTTCAGTTACATTTGGTAATGTTTTATTCAAAACCGGAGGCCCGGTTGGCCCCAGATCCATATATCCATGTGTATGATCGCCCATTACTTTATAAAGTGTAGCTATAATATTTCTTAAAGAAGTTACATCATTCTTTATAGAAATTAATCCTGTAGCATCTATTGCTATTGCGCCCCCTGCTGCAGTTTCCAACGTAAAAGTACTTCCTGCTCCCATAGCTGAAAGAAGAATACTAGAACCACCTTTATCACTATTTGCTAGTGAAATTTCACCTGTTTCATTTTTTATCGTAAGAGATCCAAATAGTGAAAATAATTCTATATCAGCACTGATTTTATCATCTGCCGGCATCATTGCCAAATAACCGCCAGCCGAAGTCTTTGCGGCAGACGGACTAAACGCCGGTAATTCATTCATTTGTATCATAATGCCGCCAGAGTTTTTTACATCTGCACTTCTTATATCAATAACTCCATTTTGAACCGAAACTTGTTTGCCGTATATTTTCCCTTGGTTCATTACATTTAATCCAGTAATTACTTCTTCTGAACCATGAGATATATTTTGTTGAAAACTTTGGGCCGCCATAGACATGCTGCCCATTGCATTCATGGCCAATGTACCAGCATTTAATGTTTGGGTTCCATCTACATTTTCTTCTCTATCTCCAGCAACCTTTGTTGCTTGCCCTGACTTAGCTCCAGGATCAGAAGGATTTAAACTAGGATTTTCATTTGGTGTTTGTCCTTGTTCAACTTTCGGTGCATTGAGTTTAATAGATTCTTTAGCATTAAATTCAATTCGTTTAGCATTAACAAATGTTACCCCATTTCTAGTATACATTTCAATATTACCATCTTCAGCTTCTAAATGTACATCTCCTCTTCCGCATACTCTTAACCAATAATCTTCTGAACCACCTTTTGAGGCAACAGCTAATTCATATCCATAATCTACAGATTCATATTTATTACCGCCTATTTGATCATACCTATCCCTCATAACACAAGACCACATATCTCTATTTGATTTATCAACAACATCACCTGTTGGTCCCATTTCTTTGTAGGAACCCGTTCTATGCATCCAATGCAATCTTTCAGAGGTTGGTGTATCATCTATTTCTATAACATGACCACTCTCGGATTGATGAACATGGTTATAAGGATACGTTGCATCATAAGGTGATTCCGGTTCTCTAAAATATGGCGATCGACCTAAGGGCTCCGGTTGGCTTGGTTTAGAGAACTTTCCTAATGTCGGCATTCGAACATCTTTTTTAAGTTGAAGAGGGGAATCAGCATTTCCAATTATCTGAATTGAACCTGGTTCGGTGCCCGGCTTTACTCTATTCATAAGTTTAGCTGATGCATCCGCAAACCCTCTTGCCAACCTAGGTGTAGTAGGTTCATTTAAAAATCTTATATTAGGAAAATTATAAGCAAAATCCCAAATCTCTTTATCCTCGTGCTTTTTCGGATCATCTGTGCGCTCAGTGATCTTAACACCATTATTCATATCTAATTCAATTTTTAAAGGAAATTGAGGAATATCTGTAAATTCGACTTCCGCTTCAATAATTTCACCAGTATCTTCGTCGATCTGAAATGGTTTGGGATTCCAAGTTCGTGGATCATTAAACCCATCCCGTGGATCACACGCTTTATCAGGTCTTCCTGGTAATGTCCCTAGCATAATAGGATCTGATGCATCTTCTCCATCTTTGAAAAACGCTAAAACCCAAGTTCCTTCAACTGGACCAGTTGGACTTGTCCCAACTTGAGTTTGAGAAGCAGAAGTAAGTGGCATTAAAGGAAAAGACCAAGGCAATGTCGATGTTGGTAATTCTAATTTATCTCTCGTGTGCCAGCCTAAATATCTTACTCGACATCTTCCCATATATAGAGGATCATATCTATCTTCAACGACGCCAACTGCCCAAATAAAGCCTTCACGGCCCATAAAATTTGTTTCCATTATCCTACTCTATATTCGACATTGCGTCAAGATCTTGTTTAGTAATATTCTCATTCGAGCTAACTGGGTCCGGGGTTTTATCCCCAAGCCGCGATGCTAGAATTTCTTCTTTACTAGTGTTATTCCCGCTTTTGTTCGTATTTAATCTTTGATCAAATGCAGGTAAATCATGATCCCATGAATCTTTTCTAATTTGAACATCCATTGTATATTTCATCATGTTAAAATTGTGTTTAATTTTTGTTATCAAATATCTGCCGCTTAAAAACTTATCATATTGGCCTGTTTCCGGATCCACATCACCGGCTCCGATTTTCTGAAGATTAAAAGAAGGGGCAAAAAAACTTATAATTTCTCCAACTCTTAATGAAGAATCTCCATTCAGTTTAAGAGTAAGTTTAATATTATCTAACTGTTGTAATTGTGAATCTCTTAATTGTTTTCTTCTTTCAAGATTACTTTCTTTTATACCAGCTTCCTTTCCGCCACCAGCCGATTTTCTATTTTTTTCATAAAGATAACTATGATTAAAATCTGTTGCCATAAATTTTATCTTAGCAGCTTCTCCCCCAGAATTATCATTTAAAAGATCATTTTTATCTGAACATAATTTCCCGGCTGAATGTGATTGAGATAATGATAAAGTTAAATCTGGTATTTTCTTTTTTGAGATCTCCGCCGGAGGGTGATGACTAGATGTGGTGGTCATGCCATCAGGACTTTCTGTTTCAGTATTCGGATCTTTTTCAATATAACGATACCCTGTAATTTCATATCGCATTCGAGTCATATCATGTGTTATCAATTTTGATGCGTACATGCCTTCCCGTAAATTATCAACAATATCGAAAAGACCATCAACTTCCCATTCTAGTACTCTATTTGTTATATCGCCTGGCTTATTTGGATGCATTATTGGTTCTGGTGTTGCATAAACTTCTCTTTTACCCTTTTGTCGGTTCATTATAGATTCTAAACTTTCAAATCTAAACGCGGAAAATGTTTCATAAAACATATATAAAGCTCCGCCAGTTTGTTTTTCTTCTGCTCCACCTTCATCTGCATTTTCAGATTCAGGTTCATTTTTTGATAATGCCTTTTCAGCTAAGTCAGCAAAAACTTCAAACGGTTTTTTAAAAGGAAACGAAATATTCTGTATATCAGTAGTTGGTTCAATTATTAATGGTTTAACTTGCTGCGAACCGCAATAACTAAGATAATCTGATTGTAATGGCCAAATAATATCATTTTTATAGATGTCTCTAATAACTTCATCAATAGTAGTATTTGTATATCCTCTACTAATTCGAGTTTTTTCATTAATAATTGCCTCTACAGAACAGCAATGTAAAACATATTTTTTTACTCTTTCAGAAGTTGACACTATAGCTGATGTTGATGTTACTCTAAAAACCTTATCAAGAACAGAATCCCATTTCTTATAGTCTTTATCCGCCGTGTTATCGCCCTCGCCGGCCGTCACACCTTGTGTTGATGCTACAATATGAATAAATTCTTCACCAATGATAGGAATTATTTCTCTCAACCCAAATGATTCAACTATAGCAACATCCATTAACAAATAAGGTTTAGAAATATCCTCATAAAGAGATATAGTATCGAATATTGGTATTATATTGATCACTGCACCTTTGGCGCTATCGCCGCTAGTGATATGAGGGGACATAATATCTAATGTATCAACAATATAATCACCGGTGCTCCGCGTCTCCGGTTCTTTGGAACTGCCGGGATCCAATGGTGATGTTGATGGAGTTCTATCTCTAACATCCCAAGCAGGCAAATTTTGACCAGCGCTGGTTGTTTCATCTGGCATATCGTAAATTATCCGTATCGTTTAGATTGTGCTTCTTTAAAAATACTTTCAATATATTGAAGGTCAATTACTTTAATATTTCTATTTCTTTCATTTATTTGAAATTCGTGATCATATTTTGTTATTCGTGATCGAACCGTATCTGACAAAACATTCCATGTTTCATAATCAACCACAACTTTTATCTCTTTTTCAGTATCTGTTTTCGCTTGAATAATTTGATGATATTCATGAATTATTTTTCTTGCGCGTTCTGCAGATCCATATTTACTTTGAAGCAATTTTCTAAAATCTTGTGAACTCAAAGGCCAATCAAAATAAGGATTAAACATCCTATTTGCTAAAAATATAACCCAATCATATTTAACATTACCATAAAGCATATATGATGTTATATCTGGTCTTTCAGTATCACCAATAGTATGTTGATCAAACTGTATACCTTTATCTATAACATTTTGTTTTATTAAATTTCTAACAAATATATTAACAGCAGTAGATGTATCTAAATATTTACTTTTTGTTATATTATATTCAACTTTTGGTAGATAAGAAAAATATGACATTAAAATCCTTGTGTGACATCTTCTTTTGTTATAATAACCGTTTCAGTAAATGTAAGGGTCATTTTAATTTCAAAAGGTGCTCCATCTTCAAAGAAAAATGGTACCCCTGCTGCAGCGTAATTAACCACGCAAGCATTACATACGCTTCTTGCTATTTTAAAAGGTGCGGCACCTATGGTTAATCCGGTATAACTAGTACCGGTTTTTGTTCCATTATGTCCAAAAATAATATTAAATACATTTGGAAAAGAAAAAAAGTTTGAACCCGCGCCTCTTTTACGTGTGCCGAACGCTGCACCTGCTAGCTTTCCACTACCTCCTGCATCTCCCAAATGGGAATCTGCATAACCGGGTAATGTTGCTTTTCTAAAAAGTTGTATAATTTTTCGTATTGTTTCGGATTCGTCGCTTGATTTCGCTATCATTGGAAATTCAAAAGCAAATTTTCTAAATTTACCCGGACCTTGATATAATAAAGACATTTTGGGATTAACAGCCACATTTGTACCACCTATCGCTCTTTTTAAAAAATCATCTTTTTTAATTAAGTTACTAACTGAAGCTTCTACAATACTTGAAACTTTGCTGCCAGAAGTTACTGAATCAGCAATGGAGGATAAAGCTTTCGATACATCAACCTCTTTTCCCGAAGTAAAATATGGAGTTAAGGCTTTTGCGGCTTCCTCTGAAGTTTCCGTTAAAACAGTACCTAACCCTTCTTGTTCTGCATATACTGCTTCCGATGTGGTAATCATCGCTTGTGCGCTCATAGGTAGTGCTACCGACCATTCCATCTGTCCGTCTCCGCCGCCAAATTGTGCAGGATAAGAATTGAACATAACCCAATGTGCTTCATCCAATGTTTGTAATTCCTTAGGATAATGTAATGGCGTGTCCATTTAATTCCTCTGTTTTTGTTATAAATAGGTCTATAGCGCGTTATATTATAAATTATTTATATTGAAACAAACATGGCTTATAAAGGAAAATATAAACCTAAATATCGTAGTAAATATAAAGGCGATCCTACTAAGATAATTTATCGAAGTTTGTGGGAAAGGCGTTTTATGGTATATTGCGATGAAAACCCAAATATTATTAAATGGGCCAGTGAAGAAGTAATTATTCCATATAGGTCTCCACTTGATAAAAGAATACATAGATATTATCCTGATTTCTGGGTTAAAACTAAAATGCATGATGGATCTATTGAAACATCATTAATTGAAATAAAACCTAAAAAACAAACTGTTCCACCCAAAAATACAGGTAGAAAACGAAAGAGTGGAAGATTTTTATTAGAAATAAAAAGATATGGGGTTAATGAAGCAAAATGGAAAGCTGCATCTGCAGTTTGTAAAAAGAAAAAATGGAAGTTTATTATATTAACTGAGGATCAATTACTATCTAAATAATATATGGCACTAAAAAATTATTCTAAACTACGAGATAACGCTATTTCATGGTTGCAGGAGAAATTCGAATTTCTCCGAGATCAACTAATAATCGGCAGATCTCGTATGACTAAAGACCCATATAAAATTATTACAGAAGGAACCCGAGAAGATACAATGCAATTCGGGCATATGTATTTCTTTAATTATGATCCTAAATGGAAAGCAAAATTAAATTACTATGATAAGTTTCCGTTAGTTATCCCAATAGGATCATGGCAAAAAGGGTTTATAGGAATGAATTTTCATTATCTTAATCCGTCGCTCAGAGAAGCACTAATGAAAAAATTAATCGGAAGAATAAATCTTAATGAGGATACTTCTAGAACGTATATAGATATCACTTACAATGATGTAAGCCCTTTTGTTAGATATAAAGAAGTTAAACCAACCATACATAAATATGATATAACATACTCATCAGGAACATTTATACATATTGCTGCTGATGAATGGAATACAGCAATTCATTTACCTGTAGAAGATTTTAGAAAAGCTAGTAAATCTGAAGTTTGGATGGATAGTAGAAACATTATAAAGGCCATATGAATACAAACGACTTTATTGCTCAGATAGACAATCAAGGCGGCATAGCGCCGATGAACAGATTTGTTGCACATATTGCTCCACCAAGCTCAATTGTAGCTCCAGCCGGCCTGCACTTTTATTGTAATCAAGCTCCTTTGGGGGCAAGAACAATAGCAACATCTGATTTGAAACATTATGGTCCAGTTCGTAAAATGGCTAGAGAAAATACTTATGCTGAATTTCAATTACAATTTATAATTACTAATGCATGGGAAGCAAGAAATTTTTTCATCAAATGGATGGATTTATGTGTTAGTACAGTGTCTGCTAATATGAGATATTATAATGACTATAAAGGTGATATTAAGGTATTAGCATTTAATCAAAGTAGTGAAAGTGTTGCCGCGACTGCTAGCACGCATGGGACTCATTATATAGATGTATTCCCTACAAATGTTGATCAGATTAATCTAGCATGGGACCAACTGAATCAACTCGGGCAATTTAGTGTAAACTTTGTCTGTAGAAAATGGATAAACTTGACTGCCAAAGGTGGGAACGAGGAGCAGGCTTCAGTGAGTGGTAATCAAGGAGTTAATTAGGATAATGACTTTTGTAAATATAAATTTTTGAATTGGAGATATTATGGCTTTGCCAGTAGTAGAAACACCTACCTATACAATTAAATTGCATAGTGTAGACAGACCGATAAAATATAGGCCTTTTCTTGTTAAAGAAGAAAAAATCCTATTAACAGCTCTTGAAGGTGGCGACACCGCAGATATTGTTACAGCAACAAAGCAGATTATTAAAAACTGTTGCCTTGATGAAGATCTTGATACATCAGAATTACCATCATTTGATGTTGAAATGCTCTTTTTAAATCTTAGAGCCCGTTCAGTAGGTGAGGTAATTAAAATAGGAATGAGACACCCAGGAGAATCGCCGGAATGTAACGGTGTTACATCTGTTGATATTAATTGTAATGAGATAAAATTAGCTGTCAATAAAGATCATAAAGATTTAATTAAACTTAATAATAATGTTTCAGTACAATTAAGATATCCTGATATTGATAGAATGACAAGACCAGCAGAAGAATCTCAAATGGATTCTATTTTTCAAATTACTAAGGCTTGCATTGCTGGAATATATGATAAAGATGAATATCATGATATTAAAAATAGTTCTGAATCAGAACTGGAAGATTTTATATACAGTTTAGACCAAAAACAATTTGGTAAAATTGTTGGTTATTTTAATACAATGCCCAAACTTCGACATAAAGTAGACTTTGTATGTGAAAAATGTGGAAAAACAGAAAGCGTAGTCCTGGAGGGGCTACAATCTTTTTTCGGTTAATGCTCAGTCACAATAATTTAATTAATTATTATAAGACTATTTTTGCTATAATGCAAAATCATAAGTGGAGTTTGACTGAGTTAGAAAACATGATATGTTACGAAAGAGAAATTTATACAGCTTTATTAATCGAACATATAGAAGAAGAAAATCAACGCCTCGAAGAGGAAAGAGCAAAACATGGCATCTGAAGCTATAATAACAAAAACTGATCCTAAAGAACATTCAACGCGTCAAAAATGGCAGGAAGAAGTCTCTTCCCAATTAAATGCAGACGCAATGGCAAGCGGAATGTTTGTAAATCAAATGAAAAGTTCATTTGATAAACAAACTGAATTTCAGTCGAAAACGACCTCATCCCTCTCCTCGCAATCAGATTCACTTTCACAAGTCGTGGCTAATACATTAAGAACTGCTGACCTTTTTCAGGATTATCTTGACTTTATTAAAGACGTTGAACGAAAACGATTAGAAGCAGCAATGGAAGCAGCACGTCTAGCTAAAGATAAAGACAAAGGTGGTGGACCAGGTGACACTACAAAAATGGATCCAATGGGGCTTAGTTTAGGCGGTATTGCTGCTGGTGCGCTTGGCGCGTTAGGTGTGGCAGCATTAGCATTTAAAGATGCATGGATAGGATGGTTTACCGGAAAAGATGCAAAACCTGGTGATGCTTTAAACAAAGCGCGAAAAGGGTTTTTTCATGGACTTAAAAAATTCTTTGGTTTTGCTGATGAAGCAGATGATATTAAAAAGCTTGGTAAAGCTAGAAGCGGTTTCTTTTTTAATTTGAAAAAGTATTTCGGATTTGAACAAAAATTTCCAGATGAACTCACAAAAAAGAAAACTGGATTTTTTGATGACGTAGCGAAATTTTTAAAATTTGGTGATGACGCAGATGGTAAAGCATCAATTAAAAAAGGAAACTTTACTAAAGCAATGAATAAAATGATGGCGTGGGGTGCAGATACTGGGAAACTATCTGACGCGGCAAAGAAAAAATTCTTTAGTACACAAAATAATATGCTAAAGTGGATGGACAAAGCCGAAGATTTGAGTTTAGCAGATAAGAAAGAGTTTTTGAAAAAACAATCAAAAATGTTAACATGGATGGCAGAACATACTGATGGTATGGACAAGTCTAAAATAAAATTTTTAAAAGATCAAGCCAAAATGTTAAAATTTGCTGAAGGAGCAGAAGGACTATCCGATGCAGCAAAAATAAAGTTCTTGAAAAAACATGCTGACATATTAGATATCGGTGATGATGTAGTTGATGCTGCGAAAGTTGGTAAAGATTCTTTCTTTGCAAAACAATTAAAAATGTTAGGTTTGGATCCAAAAGATATTGACGGAGTTGAATTACGAAAACAAGGTATGTTTTCTAAAATGAAAACAAAAATATTTCATATAGGTGATGATATTTCTGAAGCTGTTGGTAAAGCAAAAACTGGCTTTGGTACAAAGTTCGGATCATTCTTTAAAATGCCAATGTTTGATGAAGGTAGCACTTTAATGAAAGTTAAAACTGGATTCTTAACAGCTATCGATAATATCTTTGGTACTATGTTAAAAGTTACCAAAGGATTTTTCAAATTAATAAATGTACTCAATTTCAACGCACTTGGATTTTTAAATGCAGAAGCTTTAGCTCATCCAATAAAAACATTTAATTCTTTTAAAGAATCAATTGGCAAAGCATTTGGTCCGAAAGAGGGTATCTTCACAAAAGTTGCCGGTACTTTTAAATCCATTCTAGCTCCTTTGACTGATTGGATTAAACCTTTAAAAGATATTTTAGGTTTTGTAGGTAAAATTGCAAAAGTTATCGGTAAAATATTCATTCCTATTGGTTTCCTTTTTTCCGCATTTGATGTAATAACAAGTATTATAGATGGATATAAAGAGGGTGGTATTACAGGCGCAATAGGAGCCGGTATAGAGTCTGTATTCGATGATGTATTGTTTGCTTTACCAAATTTATTAGGTGAAGCAGTTGCTTGGATATTAGAAAAATTTGGATTTGATAATGCAGTAGAATTTATTGATAAAAATTTAAGAGATAAAGATGGTAACTTTTCATTATTCACTGGTATCAAAAAACTCTTTACTATGGCGGTTGACGCGCTTTATGAAAAAGTTATAGACCCTGTTATGGAATTCTTTAAATCAATTCCTCAGATTATTGCAGGAATGATGATGGATTTAGGTGTACCGGATTGGGTTACGAACAAATTATTTTCTGATAAGACTGTAGAACGGGCATCAATGGAAAGAGAAGATCCTGCCGGTTACCAAAAAATGATAGACGCCGAAAAAGCTCAAAAAAAGAAACAACAGGAATTGGAAGACGCAAAGAAAGCCGCCGCCGCAGTTGTCCAGGACAATTCAGTCAAGACCAATAATAATAGTAATGTAAAGGTCGTAACTGATCGAGCGAGTGCGGATAGTAATAAGGATTCTTTAAAGTCTTCAGATATTAGATTAAAAGAAAACATTCAACTTATAGAAGAAGGAAAGGACAGCAGTCCAAATATCTACTCCTTCAATTATAAAGAGGACAAGAATACTAAATGGAAAGGTGTAATGGCTCAGGAACTAATTGATACTGAATTGTCTGATGCAGTCATTACAGACGCAAAAGGGTTCTACATGGTAGACTACACCAGACTAGGATTTCCTATGGTAGAAATTAAAGAATAATTAAATTACTCTTCTTCAGCTAACTTGGCGAAATAAGAAAGAGTATCCCCTTCTCCATTACCTTGATCTACATTGCCACCTTGAGAAGTTTGTGCTTGTTGTTGCACTGGAGGCCTGTTAGGAACTCCACCATCAAATGGAACACTGGTATGATCAACTGTGCCAATTACGGTATCTTCAGCTCTCTGCATATTAGGATCAATTCCTCTTCCAAGAACTTTATTTAACCGTGAAGCCAATTCTTCATAAGATTTAAAATTATCTGGCTTCAAGAAATCTTGAAGAGAATATTGTTGTTTCCAAACCTTCTCCATCTCTTCATCATCTTCTGACATCGGAGTAGGCGCCGCAAATTCAGCTTTGTCATAATTAGTAAAGCCTTCTACTTTACGAATCTTCAACTTGAAATTTGCACCTTCCCAAAAATCAAAAGGATTGACCGGTGATTCATCTTCAAACTGTGGATTCATCTGATCATTGACTTTATCAAAAATCTTTTTTCCGAATTTGAACAGAAAAACTTTTCCTTCATTTTCAGGACGCTTTGCATCTTCAACGACTCTGATATTTGCGAAATAGGTTAATCGTCTTTTTTGTTTACGAACAATATCTTTATTCGCTTCTACCCCAGTAGCCCAAAGACTTGAATTATATTCAGCACATGGATCCTTTTTACCAAGAGTAGTAAGACTGTTTTCAATATACCATCCACCTGGACCTTGAAATCCATGATTGAAAACACGAACCCATGGAAGGTCTTCTCCCTCAATAGGGGGCAAGAATCTGATAACTGCATAACCGTTACCAGCTTTATCCAAGTCGGCTTTCCAAAACCGTTCATCTACGCCAAAACCTGGATTGTTGATTTTATTAAGCTCTTCGCTGAGGTGGCTTAATGAGGAACCTCTTTTCTTTTTCATATCTGCAAACGACATATTTCTCCTTATATCTGCTTTTGTTCCGTTGTATAACGTTTTATTCACTTACTCATAATATTACTATATTATAATACATTCTTTACTAAATGTCAAGAACTTTTTTCAAACTTTTTCTGCTTGCATCAAGTTCATGTGTAAAGAACGGTCTATATTTCATACACTTCTTATAGTAGTCCGGCCACACTATTGTGTCCTGCATATCTCTATTAAATTTGGGTATGAATTGTAAAATATCATCTAGGATGATAAAAGTTTCAATATTTATTTTTTTCGCTAAAGCATAACGAAGTATAGGTGGATGTTGTCCATCTGATACATCAAACAAATCATTGAATTCATTCGAATCATCTGACATGATGTCCGAACAATCTTCACGAAAAATATATTGTAAACTTTCAATACGTTTTCGCCAGTCGCGATAGGTTGAAACACACTTTTCACCAAAAGCATCCCCTATCCACATATTTATATCGTTTAAAAAATTCGATACTAGGAAATCTCTTAATTCAGGATCAGGATATTCTCTTGCTAATTTTTTAAAGAAAAATCGTTCTCTTCGCTTATTAAACGAGGCTGGGGTAACATTACATTTGCCGCCATATTTAAAATAATCGTAATCTGTTGTAAAATGTAATTTAAGAGCAGTGTAAAGATTATAACATTCGAATTCATTCATAATAAATGTATACTTATAACTTCCACCAAATTCCTGATAATATTATAATAATTATAATTTGCTCTATAGCAAGAATAGTGTGATACCAAACCCATCTTGTTTCATAATTTCTATCTCGTTCTAATTCAATTTTTGTTTTTCCCTCTTTAATTCGAGGCAACCAAATATTTTCCCAATTTTTTTTAACTCTCTCAAACATTAATAGGCAACTTTGATGTAGTAGGTATAAAGTTTAAATCTTCTGCTTCTTTTCGTAGAAGACGTTTTAAATCTGTAGATATTAAAGATGCAACAGTTTCATATTCTAATTTATTTGATTCACAGTAATATAAAATAGCGTCCATTACTGGCATTTTAATTGATAATTCCCGAACATCTAAATTAAATGTTTCCGGAGTTAACATTTTTATCATAGAAGTATCTGCATCAACTTTTTTCGCCATAGTCTCCATCATATTTATGTAATGATTCTGCTTTTGCTATAGCTAAATGAGCAAATCTAGTATTAGGTTTAACCGTTGTTTCTCCCCCAATATTATATAAAGTTGCTCCTGCATAATCTTTAAAGCCTGAATCATAAATTGAACTAATAATTAAAACACCGTTTCTATTAAAAGTGCTTCTGCCGAGAAGAATTGCAATTTCACCCTCTGCTATTTCTACATGTTGTTTAGACTGAATTTCATAACAAGCACCCTGATCTAAAACAAAGTTACCATTTTCATCGACTTTTTGTTCTATTGATTTTCTATGTTCTTTTTTATCTTCATCCATATGCATTGGTCCTCGACCAATTTTAAAAACCTTATCGACTCGTAAATCAACAGTATTTGGTTGAATCATTGTATCATCGATATTTGTTACCTCAGTAGAGGCATTCACGGGATGTATAAACATTATTCTCCAAAATGATAGGGATTTTCTTTTGTTTTAAATTTCCATTGTTCTACTAAAATATCTTCTTCATCCTTTAATACTAATTCCCACATTATATTTGCGGGCACTGGAGTAGAGTTTTCAAACTTAGTAGAAGAAAAGGATGATCCTTCACTAAACAAAGGACTAATTTCATTACGAAATATAAACATACTACTATCATGATGCATCATACAAGCAAATGTACCATCTACCTCACTTAATTTTGCATTAAATTCTGTATACATCTTTGGCCATGATTCTCGTTGTAAACCTTTTTCCAAATCATCTAATGCTTGATCGAGTACCCACTCTGTATCCCAATCTCCTTCAAATTTACCTTCTTTAATAATACCATTATGCCACAAATATGATTTATCTTTTTTAGCTGGATGAATAAATTTACCTATTGCTAATTCAGTATTATTAACTTCTTTTGATGTCGGCGCTTGCTGATGAACAATACAATAATCCCATTCACCATCTAATTGTTTTACATCTAAAGGACCATATGATTTAATCTGTTGTTTAAGATAAAAACCATTGGCGTCGGGATCTAAATCTTCGTGATATAAAAACTGTGAAACCGAATGGGATTTTTCGCCCCGATATCTATTAAGTTCTACTAATTTTAATAAAACTTCTTTGCTCATGCTTGCAGAAATACTACACATTAATCGCCTTCCTGATAAGGTATTGGATCTATTTCTTGAATATTCTGAAACGCTTTAATTCTTTCAGAACAAGAAGGGCACCTTCCACAGCTACGACCTTCTTCATCTGGATCGTAACATGTTAATGTATGTTTTAATAAATTAAATGTTCCTAGCTCTTTACATATTTTTAATTCTTCTGTTTTACTTAATAAAGAGAACGGCGCAATAATTTGTGTCTTGAATGTTCTATTTAGTACTGTAATGCCATTTAATGCATCTACAAAGGCTTGGCTTGTATCCCAATACCCATATTCATCATGAACTTGAAGTCCGCAAAAAATGTATTCTGCCTTTACTACTTCTGCAAAAGCACATGCATTACTTAACAACATCATATTCCTAAACGGGACATATGTAACAGGTTGTGGATCTCCCAACACTTCTTTAATGTCGGGCATGTCAATATCAGTGCCAGATATATTTGCACTAATAGGTTGAACTAACTCTCCGAAATAACCTATATCTAATTGCTTATGAGGTACACCTAATTCACGACATAATTCTTTTGCCTTCATACATTCTTCAGCTTGCTTTTGACCATAGTTAAATGTTAAAGCAAATACTTTTTCTGGTCCATAATGTCGGGCTAACATCATTGTAACAATAGAACTATCCATGCCGCCTGATAATATTACCGCAACATTATTTTCAATTTCCGGAAGTTTGTTTCTCGCTTCTCGTAAATTCATATTAACCTTCTGTAACTGTTTTGATTAGTCTTTCGAGATACCATTGTGCTTTTTTTAAATCTTCTAATTGTTTTTCTTTATTTTCATAACCTTTTTCGGTTTTCTTACCAGCTCGCAATACATACTTAACAACATTTCCACGATGAAAATTTAAATCAAAAGCTTCTATAACATCAATTGCTTCTAAGTTAGTATTACTTTGATAATGTTCTGGATCTATCTTATTAGCCATATGGACCGGAATATGTAAAATATTTAAAATAATCTAAATTCTCCGGATATTTTCTTTCGGGGAATTTGCCTGTAACGATTTGTCTAAAACTATCAACATTATAATATAAAAGATTTAAATTAATATCTTCTTCTTTCATATCATAAACAGAATCAAATGTTGATATTGGTTTTTGTGTTAATCCCCATCCGTGAGCACATCGTGCATAAGGCGTTCCATCTAATGCTGCCATTACCGGATTAGAAGTGTCTATACTATGAATCCAATTATAATCTCTATAATGTGCGAATTCCCTTGCTTGCCAAGATCCTAATAGATGATGTTTTAAACTTTTATTAATACACTCCTTATCCATTTTTTCAAGTAATTTAATTCTTTCATTTGCTTGAAGAGTCGGATCCTTATCGGCCCAAGAATATACAAATGGAATCCCAATTATAGGAAATCCAAGTATTCTTCCTTGGTGCCCTACCCCAAACTTCATAAATTCATTATAACATTCGATCATTTCATCTGGTGTAGAACCTTGAATAACAGGCATGCCATGAATGATAGTGTCAGGATAATCATTAACAAATTCAAAAGACCTTTCCAATGTTCTTTTTTTATCTCCGAGAACATCTGGTAAGATAACATAGTTTGGTTCTATCCTTGTGAACCATTCATAAAGAATATCATTATCTAATGATTCTCCTAATTCAAAACAACTATTATCAAGATAAGTAAATTCTCCACAACCTGCAAAGTCACAAACCATCTCTGCATAATCCTTATCTTCTAGAATTTTATGAAGTAATACAAATTGATAATCGCTAATAAAATCTTGATGTTCATCTATTAAACATCTGGGAATTTCATGTGAAATATATGTCATATTAACTCATTAAAGATCTACATCCTGCTAGGAACTCTTGGCGTTGTGACCCTTCTGAAAAAACGCCTGAAGCAGCGAATGTTGCAGTTGTAGATCTGAGATCCTGAATGCCTCGTGATTTAACACAGAAATGGGCACCATCAATTTGAACTGCTACATCTTCTGTTTCAGCAACAAACGCAATTGCTGCTCTAACTTGTTCGGTGAGTCTTTCCTGAACTTGAGGACGCTTTGAAAAGAACTGAACAATACGATTTAATTTAGATAACCCTAAAACGTATTTATTTGGGAGATAAGCGACGCTAGCAACACCATCAATAACAATAAAGTGATGCTCGCAATAGGATTGAACATTGATATTTCTCTCTAATACAAATGAACCTTTATAGTTCATCTTATTTTCAATTTTTGTACATTTTGGAAATCTATCATAATCAAGACCCCAAAAAATTTCATTTACAAACATTTGTGCCACCCTCTCAGGTGTATCTTGTAATGAATCATCTTTAAGATCTAATCCTAATGATGTCATAATCTCCGTCATGTTTCCTTTGATAGATTCAATTGCTGCTTCACTATCATAATTTTTTCGAACTTGTGTCATAGGTGTTTCTAAACCAAGACTTTCCAAGTGTTCACTTACTAATTGACCCAACTCTGGATCGCATTTTCTTCGTGCTTCCATATTCTCCTATAATTTTATTTTTATTAGTATTATTATATAATATTATCAACTAGATGTCAAGGATTTTTATGAATTAATTGATTGGAGGACTTTCTCGATTTGAGAACGAGAAGTATTAGGATAAGCCGGAACTTTAAATTGCTTTTTCAATTCATCTACGTCAGACCGATCTATATCTGGACTTGTAACATAAATTGCAAGTAACTTAACTTTTTCCATCACTACTTCATTATATTCATAATCACCAACCGCGATCATATCATACATCATATCGGAAACAGCTTCTTTATATTTTTTATTTCCAACAAGCTTTTCCATTCCATCTATATAATTTTTAATAAGAGTAGCTTTTTGTCTTCCATCTAATTCTGCATCTCTAATATTTTTAGGATAATTATTATCAGAAAAAGATAAAGGGCTATCAGGTGTAATACCTAATTTCTTTTTAAAAATTTCATGGACTAGTTTTCTGAGATCAGATTGAAGACCTTTTAACTCGTCTTCAAATTCCTGTTCTTCAAGGGTATCATCATTTAACATTATAACACGTCTACCGCCTCTTAAAATTTCGGTATACATATCTAAATTAAATTGACCTGTTACGTTTCCTTTCACATGCAATATCAAACCGCCAGGTCTATCTTCATCATTTATTCCACCTTTCCAAAATTGCGAATTAGGTTGCATTTGAGTAAAAGTAGAAATTTGTTTTGCTCTTCCTTGAACTTTGGGAAACTTATTTTTTAAATCATTTAAACTAATTGAATGAAGAGCTTCTTTTTCAGTAAGCTGAAAAATTCTTTTAAACATTGGGCCAGATAAAATAATAGGAGGACTTTCAAAACTACGTATCATAAAAACTTCATTTTGACCTTGATACGAATTTGATTCATAATAGCCAGATACTTCAGCAAACAATTTCATTTAGTCAGTATCCCATTGTAACAGTTCATGAACTCCACGTTCTTCCAAAAGTAAACGATTTTTCCAATGTTGATCTTTAACATCATCTTTGTTCTGTCCATGATATCCAACTGCGTGACCATTCTCACACATCCATTTGTTTATGTTTGTCCATCCACCAAACTCATGTCCATCTTCAGTACAATTAATCCAAAGCTCACCTAGTACTCTACCGAACTTGCCTCTACTATCTGACTCTGGACATCTACATTGTATTTCAATATCATCTCTATCTGACAATATTGCCCAATGTACCCACGATGTTAATGCGGCTTTGGATAACTTACCATAGATTTTTTCGTTCTTGTGTCTTGTTCTGGATTCTGGTGTGTCGATTCCTAGTAATCGGATTCTATTACATATCCGTACATCGAATCCCAAATCAAAAACTGCATCAATAGTATCCCCATCGACAATCTTTTCTACAGCGGTTATTTTGTAAATAAATTCACATGGTTCTTCGTTTATATATTCAGCCATTATACCTTTCTAAATTGGTGCAACTAATTCTTCATCGCAACCGCACTGATTATCAACTGTGCATGTACAGGGATCGCAAGTACAATTCTCACACTTACATTCTTCGTTATTACACATTTTTTCCTTTATATTTAATATAGTTAAAAGGTTGTTTCTGTTTCCAGGCACAACCCGAAAAGCCCATCAGCGATTAAGCGGCAAGTGCCACTTGTGCTGAATAATAGTCTGCGTTATTTGCAGTTATTGTATTGGTTATAGGTTACCATCCTTGGATCTCCTTAATTCCCTTCACATTCAATCGAATTCTATTACAGCCCCATCAAAGAATCACCAAGCAAAGCCCATATATACATAAGCACCTATTATAACTACCACACTTATAATTATTACTGCTACTATGGCAATGTCTGTACCACTCATTGATGTTCCTTTGGTGGAGCTGATCGGAATCGCACCGATGTCTTAAATGCTATCAAATTATATCAACAATCCTTATCTGTATTTATATTAATCGTATATAAAAATAGGCTCTAAGGGATGCTGGTATTCAAAAGGGTCATCATAGGGCTGTTTATTAAACCAGGATTTATCAATCTCATTTTTCATTATTATATCATATACTAATTTACCAAATTTTAAATTTTTATCTGGCGTCATATGATTATCTAATTGATTACCAGTATCATCAAGGCCTACAATATGTCCTACAGGGATTTTTACATAATCAAAATTTTCACTATCTAAAGATTCAAATTTTATTTTGTGTAAAAAATCAGTTGAATTTATATTGAAGTTTTTATAAGTTCCTAGATAATGATCTAAACTAAAACAAGTAAATACTACAAATTTTATCTTTTTAAAATTTAAAGATAACAAATGTAAAAAAGATATATTCTTAACATTCTCATATAAAAACATAGGCCCTAATGTTTGTGCTATAAGTTTTGTTTCCTTTTTATAATCATTTAAGTAAGACTGATCCTGTACTCCAGGCCAAGGATCATCTTTATTATCTGGCTCAAATGGATGTTTCCAATCTTTATCATCCTCTGCTATTCTAAAAACACCTGTAACATGTTCATTATTCCTTACAAAAGGAAACTCCATTCTCTTCTGATCAGATAACAGAATAATAATTGTATCATCATCTTTAATAGAACTATTTTCTAAATCTGCAATTAATAAATCTAAAGAAAAATTAGGTCCACTACCCGATTCTGCTTTAACATCAATTTCTTCTTTTTTTAATCTTGATAGTTCCGCCGGCCATGTTTTATCATGATTACAAATTACTCCAAAACTATCACCATAAATGTGTATTGTCATATCAATCGTAAATGAAAAGTGGTGCTGGTGGCTCCGATCCTTGATGTTCTGCATAAGGATCATCATATGCTTTATAAACAAACCAGCTAGTATCGGGCGTATTATTATTTAATATGTCATTACAAAAGATACCAAATTTTTCGTTTTGTTCTACAGTCATATGGTTATTCAACATTTCATCACCATCATATGTACCGGCCATATATGAAACCGGAGTTGATACATAATAAAAATTAGATGAATTTAATTCTTCAAAATCTAAATCATATAACAGTTTTGTAGATGTAATATTAAAATTTTTATATCTGGAAGTAAAATGATTAAGACTAAAACAAGTAAATACTAAAAAATTTATTCCTTTAAACTGTTGAGATAATAAATGTAGGAATGTTATATTCTTAACGTTCTCATATAAAAACATGGGCCCTAATGATTGTGCCATTGTTCTTATTTCATATTCATATTTCTTATATCTATATTTGTCAAAAGCTGGTGTTCCACCTTTAAGGTGCTTTACTATTTCTTCTGGAATATCTTCTGCTAATAAAAAAATACCATCTGCTAACCATTCATTTTCTAACCAAGGAAACTCCATTCTCTTCTGATCGGATAGTAAAAATATTACACTATCCCTATTTTTTATCTTTGAAGTTTCCAAATCATTAATTAATTTTCTTAAGCTCCAATTTGGACCGGTTCCTCCAGACCCATTAATTTTTACTTCCTCTTCTCTAATATATTCAAGCTTTGCCGGCCATGTTCCAGCGCCATGTGTTTCACCAAAACTATCTGAATAAACATGTATCATATTAATTCCACACTTTTCTCTTTCATTTTTTCCAAACACTCTAAAAATTCTTTCGAACAAAAATGACCTTGTTGATTAAATTCTCCAATAAATTCATCAAGTAGTGAATACGCTATAGTATAAACATTCATTGCTCTGGATAAGTGGGTCCACATTCCTTCTGACCCTATATGAAAATAACTCTTAGATAATAACTCAATATTTTTTTCATAATTATAATCCTCTAATTCAACAAACTCCAATCTATCAGAAAGTCCTGTCATATTACTGATAAGATTTTTAAAAGCGTCTATCTGTGCATTAGTAAGAATTTTATGACTCTGACCAAAATGAAGTTTTTCTGGGTGATAAAGTAGATACGTAATATATTTTTTCTTAACGAATTTTTCATAACGCACAGGCCAATATTTTGCATCTCTAAGTAATGTATCATTAAAAGATCGATACATTTCATTCTCAACATTTTTCATAAATCCTTCAAAGTGATCGCTATGTTCATTAAGTAATTCAACGCTATCTTCTAAAAATGGATTGTTCGGTCTTTCAAGATGTAAAAAATCTATTACTTCAAACAAATTATTAAATTTTAAATTATTTCTTAATTTTTTGTCTGCTTCATCCTGTGGATACAAATAGGCTTTTAATTTTACTGAGCCCTCAGGGGAGTGCTGCATAGTATGTAAAATATTTGAGAGCATGCAAAATCTATCACCTAACCCTCCGTGGTTTATAGAGAATATTAATTCCTGTATTTTTTCACCCATGGTACCTTAGATATTATTTCATATTTTTCTAAACCAATATTTTGTCCTTTATTAAAAAGGGCCACCGGATAATCCAATTCTTGATATTGTGCAAAATGTGCTGAATAATAAAAATGATCGGGTATCCGAATAGGGTCTAATCTCTTCATCCAAAGATAAGTATCAAATCCTCCGTATTTTTTTATATCTTCAAATTCAAATTCTTCCCAAACCTTTAAAGCACTTTCCGGCCGCCATCCTAATATTGAAGAATTATATGGAGTACAAAGAACATCTCTATCTCTTTGATCTTCAAAATTATCCATGTGTAATCTCCATCTACACCATGCAGCACACAAATAATTCTGTTGTTCTACCCAATCAAATAAAGGATCAATACTGCCCTTTATAATCACATCTAAATCAAAAGCTAAAACAACTTCTTCTTCAAATGATTCGATTATTGGTGAATGATATAAAACTTTAGTCCACCATTTAGGCAAAACATTTTCATCAAATACTCTAAAATTTATATCATAGGTAGTATTTTGGAATACCATTTGTTCTAATATTTTAACATCGGTAAGATTATACTTATCCCCAACACATATACACGCAACTGCATGTTTTACAGCCATTGCCCGATTACCATAAAACGTTTATAATTCCCAAAATCTTTTTCCCCTTTATACCATATTTTTTTCAATTTATTTTTTTCAATTAATTCATTAACATTTTCCACACAATTTATATGTTCAGGCAATTCAAAATAATTATTAGACTGTAAACAAACAAAAGGGTTTCCTTTGTAACATTTTCTATAAGAAAAAAAATCTTCCATATGCTCACATGAAGAACAAATAACTAAATGTCTTCTCCTCAACTCCGTTCTTTCAAAATAGTCGGCATGTTGTACTACTTCATATTTTGGATTAAATATATTTTTATATTGAGCCATTACTTTTTGGCAAGTTTCATCAAAATCATAACAATCAATTTGAGTTATTCTTCCTTTGGTAAAATCATCAATTAATTCAATTAATGGCCAACCAAACCAAGAACCTATAATATCTATTAAAAGAGGATATTTCCATTCTAAAACACCAGTATCTTTAGTATACTTTTTAACTCTATCCGGCTCAGTAATTTTTAAATTATCTAAAACATCACACAACCATTTTTTAGATTCATATTGATCATCAGAAATTGAATCACTCCAACTTTCTTGATATTCCGGATAATTATTTCTTATAAATTTAAAAACTTTATAATAATTTGAATTACGAAATTCTTCTACCATGTTCCTATTATCATAAATCTTTTATAATAACCAAAATCTCTTTCACCTTGATATAATATATCTTTAATTTCATTCTTTTCTGCTAACTGAGTACAACTCTCAACACAATTTTCATGTTCTTTTAATTCAATATAATCATTACTTTGAAGAGCAAGAATTGGTTTAGGAGTATCTTTATAATATTCTTTCATTACAGAAATATCTGGCATATGTTCGCAAGAAGTACATATAATTAAATGCCTAATCCTTTTATCCCCTCTTTCAAAAAAATCATGATATTGATTTATTTTATATTTTGGTTTGAAATGATATATGTATTTTCTAACTACTTCATGACAAACTTCGTCTATATCATATAAATCAATACTCTCTATTTTTGCGGAAGAGTACATTGAATTTTCTAATAATTCAATTAATGGCCAACCGAACCAAGCACCAGCTATTTCAATTTTAAAAGGGTCTTTAGTGCCTAAATGCATTGATTTTAAAATCTCACACATCCATCTTTTTGATTCATATTGGCCATCAGAAATAGAATCTAAAAGACTAGAAGCATATTCAGGATAAGATTCATCTAAGAATCTTTTGACTTTCATATATGGTGACCATTCCATAGTATTTTTATATTTTACTTCATTCTTTTCAAATAAACCTGTTTTCATAAAAACTTCATGATTATGTAATCTTTTCAGTTTAGATAATTTACGTTCTTCTTGTTCAAACTGGCATTCACGCCTTTTCCATTCAATAATAGAGGATCGTCTATCTTTTTGAAGAATTTTTAAATCAATTTCCGCTTTTTTATAATCTTTTATGAACATCCTACCACTATTGAATATTTAACTTTTTGAAAATCATATTCCTCTTCATAGATAACAGATTTAATTTCATTCTGTTCTATTAATTGCTGTGTAGACTCAATAGGATTACATATATGTAATCTTTTTTTATTACATCCAGCTAATATAAATTTTCCTTTATGTATCTTACCAATAGGATATGTATCTTCACAAAATTTGTGAACAATAGGGCCCTTAAATTTTATATCATCAAATATAACATCTGTACAATAAATGTTATCACTTATGAGTTCACAATCTTCACATACATAAGGATCTGAATCATAATACGATATATTATAACCTAATTTTTCTATTTTATCAACATGATAATTCATATACCAACTAGCAACAATATTAAAATCATCTTCATCAAAAAATTGGGTGATCAAAGAATGAATCTTATCATTCAAGACTTTATTATATCGATTATTAGCCGAACCTAAATTATGTCGTCTTTTTTCCGGAGTACTATACCACAAAATATCATATGCATTTGATGATCCATATTTTGAAATAGAGACGGCAAATTCATCAAATTTATTCATAACTACACCACATATCATAAGCCCAATCTTTTGATTCATGCAATTCTATATGAGTCTCATTAGGTTTAGCCCATTTTTTATGAGAAGTATTAAAAAGACAAATCTTATAATCAGGTCTATATTTTGTAGGATTTAAATCATTTGGATATTTACATCCTATATTATAATTGTATACTATTCCTGGCAACCAAAAATCTAAATTACCTTTTCTATGTTCTTGATAAAATAAATATTTGTCATATGAAGGATATGTAAAGAAAGCCTTTTCTTTATTCTTAACCAATCTTTCATACATATCAAACCCTATATCATCTTGCCAAGCAACAAAAGAAGAATTAATTGGTGTCGTCATCCATCCATAATTAATTTTAGCAGCCTCTTCGTTTCTCCAATGATTCCAAATATATGTTACTTTATTTTTCTTTTGATTAATAAGTTCAGTTATATTATTTTGTATCAATATGTCTAAGTCAAACCAAGCCTTAGGCCCTGAGATATGTTTATATCTATTAAAATAACACATCTTTTCTGATGTAAATAATCGCGTTCTTGGAAATTCTTTAAAATCGTCTGGTATCGTTTCTATAATAATATCTTTATCAAGACTCACAGAATTATCAGTAAGACAAGTAAAACTAAAGGGGCCGTCATAATGTTTCTTTAAAGAATTAAATAGTCTATTAACATAATATTGATTATATTTTGTTCCCCATTTTAAACAATAAAAATTTGTCATTTCCACTGATCCCCAAAAGCATCAAATCCCGACCCACACTTTTCTGCACATACAACAGACTTACCCGCAGAACAAGAAGAAAGATTCCAACTCTTCTCCAGTTGTACGAAAAAGTTTCCTTTAATGATATCTCGCAACGGTGTATGAATTGCATTTATTTTTTTTATATCATCTACAAAAGACCAAATTTGATTTTCTCCAATCTCTTGATATGCTTTATAAAATCTACCATGAGTCCAACAGCAAGGGGTTACTAGACCTTCAGCACTAATATATATTTCATTAGATTTAATAGATTTACAATTAATAGAAGTCTGGTCTAAATACTCTTGAAAGGAACCATGAGTTTTAATCAATTTATCATATTTGTTTACACTCTTATTCTGATGCTCTGGCTTTGTAGCTGGTTTAATTTCATTCCCTTTGGAAGTTATCTTTTTATCAATCTTCTTACCTTTATAGCTCTGTACCCATCTTCCGGTCTTTTTTCTAACGAATTCAAGTCCAAATAATTTAGCCATTTGTTCAGCTTCTTCAACTTGATGTTCATTATGTTCAAATATTAAATAAACCCAAATTCCCTTTCCCCCTGCTTGAGTAAATGCGTCCATGGATTCTTCTACTTTTTTCCAATTGACATTTATTCTATATAAATGATTTGTATCTTCTAAACCATCAACACTAAATGTTACTTTTCCTCTCTTGCCTAAAATCATCACCAATTCTCTCCACCAGTCTGCGTCTCTTGCTCCAGCGTTTGTAGTAACGTGGAGGTACATATCGGGGTTATTAACTCTAAGGTATCTTAAAATATCCAGAGTATGTGAAGAGATAATTGGGTCTCCATGATTTCCACACATTAATAATGAATTCAATTGTTGAATAAAATCTATATCAACCATATTCATAAATTGATCGAGAGTTATTTCAGCATTTTTAATATGTCGATTATTTGTCCTATCACACATAGGACAAGCAGCTTGACATCTTTGTGTAGGTTCTAAATGAATATGTTTTATTTGATTTGGACTATACATACTTTTTAAATTCAGGCCATTCATCTAAGAAATTTGTATTGTTTCTTTCATCACATAATTTAAGAAAGTTTAAACCCTTTTTAAATTTTCTATTTTTAGATAGATTAAGCTTACCGAATGTAGGAACCCTCAATAAATTTATAATAGGTTTAGTAATATATTTTGTATTCTTATTTAAATAATGCCTCTTTAAATCACTTGGTAAGCAATCAACTGAAAAGTACTCTGGGGTAACTAAAATATTAGATAAAGGAGATTGCTTTTTATAATGGTCTTTTAGATAACCTTGAATTTGATCTAGATATCCAACATTCAATGTTTGAACAGTAATTTCAAATCCAATATTATAACTACACATTAACTTTTTAATATTCTCTTTTTTCTTCTGCCAAACTGTTCCAGTTCTAATATATTCATCTTTCTTTCCTATTCCATCTATTGATATATTAAAAGCTAATTGTTTAAAAGCTTTTTTATATTGAAATAAGAATTCTGGAATTTTTGTGGCATTAGTGAGAGTTGTGATTTTTAATTTTTTTGCAAATTTATGTCCTATAAGCCATTCTAAAAAATCATAATACCGATCACTCATTAAAGGTTCACCACCTGAAATAATAATACGTTCTACATTTGGTAATATTTGTTTTAAATCATCATATGTTTTTTCATTAAAAGTATTCTCATAAATTGGCCATTGTCCTTCATTATATTTTTCTTTATGATGCGCCCACGTAGATGATGATTGAGGTCCGCACATTATACATCTAAGATTACATAAGTTTCCAAACTTAATTTTAAAAACAGGATGACTGGGAACTAAAGGTAACCCTTTTTTAAATCTTTCTATTTGTTCGTTATATTTTATATTCTTTAAACTAACTATTCGTCTAGAAATTAAACCTTTATCTTCTCTATCCCAACAAGCTTTACAAATATCCAGCTTCCGGTTATTTAAAAAAGCCGTTCTTTTATCATTAATGTAATCAGAATTAAAATATTCTAAAATAGAATACTTATCACTAAACATTTTAGATTCACCTAGATTATCACAGCACAATTGATATTCATTAAATGATGAAACAGTAAATTGTGTAAAAGGTAAGGCGCAGAAAGTTTTTAATTTTTCCATAATGGATAATCGCTCTCTGGTTTTCGTTTAGGAATTTTACTATCTGCTGAACTTACACAATTATCAGTTATGCAAGGCATGAGTTTATCAAATAATTTAAATCCGGTTTCAATATTTCCTAGAGGTACATCTGAGCAAGAATATGACCGCTTAATGCTCCCACAAGGCTCGCGTATAATAATACTACGATAACCCGACGAACAGATCCAGCCTTTGAATTCATTAAAATTAAACGCATTAAACCTTTCAGCTTGATCCACTTCATATATATTTCCTCTTGAATCTACTAAATCTATTTCACGTTCTGTTGGCCTAGAATCATTATGTAAGATATCTAACTGTCCTTGTGTATAACCGTCTACAACTTTTGTTGCTGTCGGATTTGATTGTGGTTTTAATGTTGTATGTATACCACGATCTTTAAAATATAAAACATGTTCTGTTAGTTCCCAAAATCTTTCTGGAATCATCACCATATTAATTGTTATTCTAATTCCATTATCTTGAAGAAAAACTAACTTATCAGCAAAATCTGCTATCTTATCTTGTGTATTTAAAGCTTCAAAATGTGCTGAAGCTGTAATCGAAGCCTTATCAAATTTATTCGCGTATTTAATATATGTTTCAAACCATTTTATTTTACGAGAACAATTTGAAGTCATATGTATGCGCTGACGATTACAATTACCTTCATCATCTGCAAGGTGTTGTAATATATCCAAATAGCCAGGATGGAAGGTAGGTTCTCCGCCTGATAAAGACCAATTGAAAGAATTAAATCCTTGCTCTCTCGCTTGTTCTTTTATACTGTCAATTGTCTTAATACAAAGTTCAGTTGGTCTATGATCTTTTTTATCTGATCTAGCATACGGCCAACAATAGGAACATTTGTAATTACAAAATCTACCTAACAACCAAGATATTGTAAACGTATCTCGATACAACATTGTTTTAGTACCGAGAGCTTCAATATCCTTCCATGGTATTTTTGTAAAATCTTCTTCATTGCGTCGCATGAACAAAATCAAATTGTTTAGGTGTATAATTCATTAAATTCATTTCATTATCCATATCCCATAAAGGGGCTGTCAATGTGTGAACATTTTCAAATTTTCCTTTAAATCTTGCATACACCTTTGTTATTAATTCTTCATACTTTGGCAAATACATAATTTTAATTTTACAAGGTAAATTTACTTCTTCACAAAATCGTTCTAATTTATTAATATACCTATCATTAATAAATTCTGGATGTATTGAAAAATTTATTAATGAAAGTTTATTTAATTCTTTTAAATAGGATACTTGCTTGGTGCCGTTAGTTAAAGTCCAAATTGTCGCTTCGGGTACTTTTTCTTTTAACCATTTTACAAAATCTATATAATGAGGAATAAGAGTTGGTTCTCCTCCTGAAATAGTTATTTTTTTAACATTTAAGGGATTAACTTTGGTCCAGGCTTCTTGCATTCTCTCCAAGGAAGTCCAGGTGCCTGTATAATTGTGGCTACGAGGGTCACAATAAGAGCAGCTAAAATTACACTTGCGATCAGTATAATAATCA
>Ga0315329_10000015_pt1 | contig 83387 bp, 71 predicted proteins | sample M150032315metaG_FD_203459 | JGI IMG/M metagenome (GOLD analysis project Ga0315329, IMG submission 203459) | Ammonia-oxidizing marine archaeal communities from Monterey Bay, California, United States - M1 500m 32315 | ecosystem: Environmental > Aquatic > Marine > Coastal | place: USA: California...
GGCTACGCCGAATTCGGCTTGGAGGCAGTCGCCGAGCAGTGGCCGACAGATCGTCCTGGGGGTGCGATGGCTGTCGCCACTGTGGAAGCTGAGGATCTGCTCGGCATCGTGGCCATTTCGACAACGGGGAAATGGAGCCGACGGCCAGAAGCCCCCTTGCGTGGCATGGCGTCTCTGTTTCGTCATAGCCGGCGCCGGATCGCCGCGGAACGTGAGTTGGATGACCGACGCCGCGTGGACGACCTCTTTCTCGAGGTTGCTGATGTTTGCCTCGCTACGAGGCATGTCAACGTCGGCGATGCCAACACCGAAATTTGCCGACTGTTGGGTGAGTTCCTAAAGGCGGAGGGTGTTGTGATCCGCCGCTTTGCCGCGGGCCAAGCTGTCGTCGACGCTAAATGGGTCTCATCGGCCTCTTCGGCGGTGGGGCCGCCGATAGGACACTCAGTTCCTGGCCAACTCATCTCGACTGCACCATCCAGTGACCACTTCATCATCTCTGCTGAAGATTCACCCAATCCGATATTTCGCGCCGAGATGGACAAAACTTGGGGTGGCGCAGTCGATGCGTATGTCCAACTGATCCACGTTCTTGGGCGTGGTGTTGACACGCTAAACGTCAGCTACCGCAAACCTCTCCCCAATTTTGCGCCAGAGGCCATCAGCGGGGTCGCCTCCCAACTCGGGTTGCTGCGGGGGCGAACCGAGGCCGAGCAGTACGCCGAGGCAGCCTTTACCGACGCCCCTGTCGGCATTGTTTTGCGCGGGCGTGAAGGGGAGATCCTTCGCGCCAATCCCGTGTTCGCCGATCTCTTTGGTGTGCGCAACTCGGAGTCCCTTGAGAACGCCCGGCTCAGTGAACTTCTCGAAGGTTCAGATAGTGACCATGATTTCGATTCTCTCATCGACGGTGCGTTCGAAGCGCGTATCCACAACTCGTCGGGACATCCGAAATGGGGTGCGTTCGAGACCGTTGAGGTCGAATTGCGTAGCCCCGACTCGGCGTGGCTCACCTATGTAACGGACATCACTGGGCAGCGACGGGCCGAAGAGATGCTTCGATACGACGCGAGCCATGACGAACTCACCGGGATCCCCAACCGACGAGCCCTCATGCGGGTACTGGCCGACTCCACGAATATTTGCCTGCTCCTCATTGATCTCGATCGCTTCAAGCTTGTGAACGATTCGTTGGGGCACGACCGAGGTGATGAGCTGCTCCGAATAGTTGCTGATCGGCTCCGGCTTGCGATCAGGCCCGGTGATCAGATTTTCCGTCAGGGCGGTGATGAGTTCGCCATCGCGGTCTCGGCCCCGGCGACTTTGGCAGATGCCAAGCGCGTGGCGTCTCGCCTGTGTGACCTTCTGACGCAGCCGGCCTTTCTCGGTCCGAACACCGTGTATCCGGGCGGCAGTGTCGGTATCGCGGCCTCGTCAGAGGATATTGATTCCTCCGAACTTCTTCGAAGAGCCGACACTGCCCTGTACCGGGCGAAATCGCTAGGCATCTCGGCTGCTGTGACATTTGACGAGGCGTTGAGCGAGGAGTTCCTTCACAGAGCGGGAACGGAGGCCGAACTTCGCGGTGCTCTCGCCGAAAATCGAATCATCACTCACATCCAACCCGAGATTTCGCTGGTTGACGGCTCGCTGCTTGGAGCTGAGGCGCTCGCCCGCTGGAACCACCCGACCGAAGGCGTTCTCGCTACCGAACTCTTCTTCCAGGTCGCTGAAAAATATGGAGTGATACGCGAGATCGGTGCGCGTGTCCTGCGCGACGTCTGTGCCCAAGCAGCGGGTTGGCCTGACGACAGCATGATTGTGCGCGTCAACCTCAGTGCCGAAGAGATTGTCAGCGAGCACACGGTCGATGTCGTGCGAAATTCGCTTCTTGCCTCGGGGCTGGCCCCTCAGCGTCTTTGCCTGGAGGTCACCGAGTTGGCTGCCACAAACGATATTGATCGCTCAGAAATCGTGATGCGCGGTCTAAAGGAAATCGGCGTGGAGTTGACGTTGGAAGATTTCGGCACCGGGGGCTCGTCGCTGGCTGGTCTTCGGCGACTTCCGATCGATTCGTTGAAGATCGACCCTTCACTCGTGGGGGACCTTGGCGGCGACGACGACGAAAGTGTGGGTTTCGTCCGCTTGATCACCTCCCTCGCAGATGCACTCGGACTCGCGGTTGTTGGCCAGGGGGTGCAAACCGAAGCGGAGGCGGATGTTTTGCGCGTGCTCGGTTGCGCCAGCGCTCAGGGTGATCTGTTTGGACCGGTAGCACCGCCTGCTGATCTGTTGGCGATGATGACATGAGCGGGTTGTTGACTTTGCCGGTGACCCGGTTAGCGTGAAGGCCGTGAAGTCATATCTGTCAACCCTGCTTCTTCTCGTCTAGGCGAGCGCCACATACCGGCGCTCGCCAACCCCTCGTGCCCTCGGGCCCGGGGGGTTTCTTGCTTTTCACGCCCCATCAGCAACAACAGGAACCGATCATCATGACCAGCTCAGAGCCCAACCAGAGCGTGATGCCATTCGAGAAGTACCGGCCGTATCCCGCGGTCGAGCTTCCCGATCGCACGTGGCCAGATCAGCGCCTTGAGAAGGCGCCGATGTGGTGTTCGGTTGATCTCCGTGACGGCAACCAGGCGCTCGTCGACCCAATGGACTCCGTGCGTAAGAAGCGGATGTGGGATCGGCTGGTGGCGATGGGCTTCAAAGAGATCGAGGTCGGCTTCCCCGCCGCGTCACAAACCGACTTCGACTTTGTACGCGAGTTGATTGAGGGCGGCCACATCCCTGACGACGTCACCATCCAGGTGCTCACGCAGTGCCGTCCAGAACTGATCGAGCGCACCTATGACTCGATCAAGGGTGCAAAGGCGGCGATCGTCCACTTCTACAACTCGACGTCGACGACACAGCGCCGCGTGGTCTTTCGGTCGGACCGGGCCGGGATCATCGACATCGCAGTTGAGGGAGCGAAGCTCTGTGCTGAACTGCGAGCCAGGTCGAGCAATCCCGAGGCGATCCGCTTTGAGTACTCGCCCGAGTCCTACACGGGCACCGAACCTGACTTCGCAGTCGAGATTTGCGAAGCGGTGATGGATGTTCTTGAGCCGACCCCCCAGAACCCACTCATCTTCAACCTGCCGGCCACCGTCGAGATGTCAACGCCGAACCTGTACGCCGACATGGTCGAGCGCTTCCTGCGCGACATCAAGGACCGCGACTCGATCATTCTCTCGCTGCATCCACACAACGACCGCGGGACTGCGGTTGCAGCGGCAGAGCTCGGGGTCATGGCCGGCGCCGACCGCGTTGAGGGCACCTTGTTCGGCAATGGCGAACGCACGGGCAATGTCGATGTCGTCACGATCGCGTTGAACATGTTTACGCAGGGCGTGGACCCTGAGCTCGATATCGGAGACATTGAGGAAGCCCGGCGGGTCTTTGAGTTCGCGAACCGGATGACGGTGCACGATCGCCATCCGTATGTAGGCGACCTTGTCTACACCGCCTTTTCGGGAAGCCACCAGGACGCCATCAAAAAGGGCATGGCCGACATCTACGACGTTCAGCCCGGCGAGCCGCTCGATGGTGAATACGGCGTTTGGGACGTGCCATACCTGCCGATCGATCCCCGTCATCTTGGCCGTAGTTATGAGGCGGTCATTCGGGTGAACAGCCAGTCCGGCAAGGGCGGGATCGCCTACGTGTTGCTTCATGAGTACGGGTTGGATCTTCCGCGTGCGCTCCAGGTTGACTTTGCGAAGAAGATTCAGACCGTCGCGGAAGACACTGGCACCGAGATCACGTCGTATGAGATCCAGCGCCGTTTCATGGCCGAGTATGTTGAGCCAGCGAAGCCGAAGGTTGAGATCATCGGCCACCGTTCGTCGAGCGACACCCTGGACACGGGCACGACCAGCCTCGAGGCCAAGCTGATCGTGGACGGCCAGGAACGGATGGTGGCTGGCGAAGGCAACGGTCCAATCGATGCCTTCATCCACGCCCTGACCCAGGCCGGTCTCTTCAACGGCAAGATCGTCGACTACACCGAACACACGATGGGGGCAGGGTCCGATGCCACCGCGGTCGCCTATGTCGAGGTCGACACGGGAGCCCGCGACACCACGTGGGGGGTGGGTCTGCACGAGTCAATCGTGTCGGCAAGCCTCCGCGCCATCGTCTCCGCGGTAAACACGCTCCATCAGTAAGTCAGGCACTGAATAAGCCGCCAATGTGACTTATGGGGCGGCGATCACCACGAGCCAATCCAGAATCTTTACGGATTCGTCTCGTTCGGCGAAGCCTTCGACCTGCACGGCCAGCACGTGGCCGGTTCCAGACGGGGCTTGGTCGACGAGTGTGTGGCGAAACGACAACAGGTCGCCCTCGAATGCCGGGCCGACATGATCGCACGAGTGCCACGCGAGAACGGTCGCCAGACCGTTAACGACCCGCGAGAGCGATGCTTGTGCGAGGCCGAGTGGATGACCGCCGTAGACCAGACGTGTCGGGTAGGGCGACATGGTGGCGTCGCGGTGGATCATGGCCAAGTTGTGGGTCATGCGCGCCACGCCAGTGGCATTGTCGATCGTGTCACGCATCGGATCGACGATGGTCTCGCCGAAAGCCCATGGCGTTGGCGCACCGAGCGCGCTGAGGTCCCAGTCCGAGGGTACGAGCGAAAGATAGGTCGCTAGATCCAGAGGGGGCACGGCTCCGAGTTCGTCATTGTGGCCGAGTGGCCCGGCGGCGCGGGACGGGAGCATCGGGCACCGTTGATAGGCCAGCACCAGGTCGTCGCCGGAGCGGGTCTCTATGTCGACTAAGACCTTGCCGCGTTCCTGACGCCCGGGTTTGGATGATCCGTCGGCCATGGCCGCGACGGTCACGCTGGTGGTGAGCGCTTCGCCGATCTCGACTGGCCGCATGAACCGAAAGTCTCGATAGAAGAGGTTGGCGATCACGCGGCGGCTCACGGTGGTGCTTTGGCCGGTCGAGATCATGGCGACCAGTCCGGGGCTGGCCAACCGTCGGCTCGTGCCGGTGACCGCTTTGGTGGCAGATGGATCGAGCGACAGCGGGAGCCGTTCGCCAAATATCGATTGGTGCAGCGCGGCCAGTCCTTCGTCCACCACGAGGGCAGGCTGAACCGGGAGCGTCTGGCCGACGGAGAGGTCGTCGTAGAAAGGGCCGTCGAGTGGGATCACGGTGGTGAGTGTAGGCGCCGACGATCCGCGTGGCGGATGTTTGCGTGGGCGGGCCGATCGCGCCGACACTGTCTCTATGAGTGTCACCCATCTGGCCCCGACCTCCTCTGGATCCGAGATCGCGGAGGCGATACGACGTGATGGCGCGGTGATCGTCGACGATGTCGCGTCGGGAGCGATGCTCGATGCGTTCTTCGATGAAATGCAGCCCTTTGTCGATGTGACGCCGGCTGGTGCCGATGACTTCAGTGGTCGCAACACTCGTCGCACGGGCGGCCTGCTTGCTCGGTCAAAGACTGCCCAAGACTTCGTGATGCACCCGATGGTGATCGCTACCTGCGACGACTTTCTGAGTCATGTCACCAGCTATCAGCTTCACCTCACCCAGATCATCGATATTGGTGGTCGGAGTCAGGCCCAGCAAATTCATCGCGACCAATGGGCGTTCGACTTCTTTGCGTTCCCGACTGGTTACGACGTGCAATGCAACACGATCTGGGCAGGCGATGACTTCACCGAGGAGAACGGGGCAACCCGCGTCGTGATTGGGAGCAATAAGAGCGACGACGGCTTGAGGTTCGAACTCGAAGATTCCGTACCTGCTGAGATGGGCCGAGGCTCGGTGCTCTTTTATAGCGGGTCCGTGTACCACGGCGGCGGGGCGAACCAGACCAATCAGAACCGGCGGGCTATCAACATCACGTACAACGTGAGTTTCCTTCGCCAGGAGGAGAACCAGTATCTCAGCGTCCCGCGGGAGGTTGCGGCAACCTTCCCTGAAGATCTGCAACGCCTCATGGGCTATCGGCTCGGCGCATACGCCCTTGGCTACGTTGACGACCTTCGCGACCCAATTGAATTGCTCCGCGGCAGTGCTGCGACGGTTGCGAGTTTCGGTGGGGCTGGCCAACTCAGCGAAGCCGCTGAGAGGCCGGTGGGCTAGGACAAAGTGCGAGTATCTGACGCCATGTCAGATGCTAGCTTCGTGAGGTTCTCAGATCTGAGGAGTTGTATGCCAGCTGAACGTTTCCCGGTCGAAGAGTCGCACGTCATGATGTTCGCGCGGGCGCTGGGAGATCAGAATCCGGCATACCGCGACTCTGACAGCCCCGAGGTCCAGTCCATGGGTGCCATGGTGGCACCGTTGACGTTCGCCATGGCGGCGTCACAGTTCGACCCTGATAATCCGCTTATCCCGCAGGCGGGCGAGGCCTGGTTCGGGTCGGGGAAAGGCCCGGGGTTCAAACGCGAGGGCGGCGCGAGCACGGGGATGCTGCATGCCGAACAGAAGTTTCATTATCACCGACCAGTGCGTGTGGGCGATGTGCTTTCCGGGACTCAACGTGACGGTGAGGAGTGGACGAAGGAGTCGCGAAGCGGAAATACGCTGACCTTTCGTGAATTCTGTATCGACTACCACGATGAGAACAGCGATCCAGTCGTCACGGTGACCATGGTTGGCGTGTTCACTGGCGAGCCCCCAAAAAGCGAGGACGGCTGATATGAGCGTTTCCGTACGAGAGATCTCGGTGGGCGAGAGTCGCGACATGGTTCTCTTCGAGGATCTTTCCCGAACGCAGATCGTCATGTATGCCGGGGCATCAGGCGACTACAACCCGCTCCATACCGATGAGCGGTACAGCACGGAGGTCGCCGGATTTCCTGGGGTCTTCGCCCACGGCATGCTTTCGATGGGGGCCACCGGTCGTCTGATCACCGACTGGTTTGGCGTCGACCGGGTCATTGATTTCTCAGCGCGATTCGTGAATCAGGTCTGGCCCGGCGACAGGTTGAGCGCCACATGCACGGTTGAGGCGATTCGCGAGCAGGACGGCGAGTGGCTCGCCGATCTTGCGTTGATCACTGTCAATGGCGATGAGAAACCGGTCGTTGTTGGCGCAGCCACCGTTCGACTCGACTCCTAGCCATGAGTGACCCCCGGCCCATGGCGTACGACGGATTTGAGGGAGAGGTCGGCCGGATCTTCTCGACATCCACCCCGAGTTGGCCGACGCGCCCGTCGGCACCGGCGGGGGCACCCAACGTCATCGTGATGCTGGTGGACGATCTCGGCTTTTCTGACCTCGGGTGTTATGGCAGCGAGATTCGCACGCCCAATGTTGATGCGCTCGCGGAGAAGGGCGTTCGATTTGCCAACTTCCACGTCAACCCGATGTGCTCACCGACGCGGGCCTCGCTACTGACTGGGTTGAACGCGCACATGGCGGGTGTGGGATTCGTTGCCCATTCCGACCCCGGCTTTCCGGGGTATGCCATGGAGTTGCGCCCTGATGCGGTCACCATTGCCGATTCGTTTCGGGAGTCTGGGTGGGCGACGTTCGCTCTCGGCAAATGGCACCTCTGTAAGGACAGCGATCTGTCCGATGCGGGGTCGAAGCATTCCTGGCCGCTTCAGGCCGGCTTCGATCGTTACTACGGCGTGCTCGACGGGTTCACCAACCTGCACCAACCCCATCGGCTCTACCAGGACAACCATGTGGTCGAACCCGACGACTACCCAGATGACTACTACCTGTCGGATGATCTGACCGACAAGGCAATCGAGATGGTCACCCGCCTTCGGAGCTCGCACCCCACCAAGCCGTTCTTCATGTACTTCGCCCACTGCGCCGTGCACGCGCCGCTACACGCCAAAGACATCGATATCGAGCGGTACCGAGGGAGTTACGACTCGGGATGGGATGAGATCCGGGCCCAGCGGTTCGCCCGCCAAAAGGATCTCGGGATCGTCCCGCCGAACGCGGTCCTTCCTGATCGCCCGACTGAACCGGAGCACGAAGTTCGGGCCTGGGATGACCACTCTGAGGACGAGCGACTGCTGTTCGCCCGATACAAAGAGACCTACGCGGCAATGGTTGACAACATCGACCAGAACCTTGGCCGGCTTCGTGCTCACCTTGAGATGTTGGGAGAGTGGGACAACACGATTGTGCTCTTTACATCGGACAACGGTGCGTCTCGCGAAGGCCAGACGATGGGTACAGCGGCGTACTTCCGAACACTGCTGGGTGCCGCCCGCAACACCGACGAAGACTTCCACCAGGCCGATCTCGCACAGATCGATCAGATCGGTGGGCCGCAGACGATGCCGCACTATCCGCGGGGATGGGCGATGGCGTCGAACACGCCATTTCGGCTCTATAAGGTCAACGCCCACCACGGTGGTCACCAGGTTCCAATGGTGCTGTCGTGGCCAGCGGGCAAGGTTGAGCCGGGGATTCGCCACGTCTACCAGCACGTCACGGATGTGATGGCCACGCTGGCCGAATTGGCGGGAGCCCGGATTCCTGATTCAAGGAATGGCATGGTGGGGCCGAAACCGGTTGGCGAGAGCTTCACCAGGGCTCTCTTCGACAGGGATGCCGGCTCGACCCATGTCGAGCAGTACTACGAATCATGGGGCCACCGCAGCTTCTATCGAGACGGTTGGACCGCTACCACCTGCCATCCTCAGACGGTTGCGTTCTCCGACGATCACTGGGAACTGCATGATCTCGACACCGACCCAAGCCAAACGACTGATCTTGGCGATTTGCATCCCGAGCGCCTCGCAGAACTCGTGGAGGCATGGGAAAGCGCGGCATGGGCCAACCAGGTTTTTCCGCTCGATGAGCGCTCGATGTTGAAGGAGACGACGAGACCGCCTTCCGAGGAGCCCATGACGACCGGGCTGACCCTGTATCCGGGAACGCCAACCCTTGAGCGGTATCGCAGCTATCAACTGATCCAGTACAAGTCGTTCGGTGTTCGTGTTCGAGTGTCGTACAGCGCCGGTGACGAGGGAGTGCTGTTCGCACACGGTGATCAAGGTGGCGGCTATTCGATGTACATCGACGATGGCAAACTCGTTGCCGCCCACAACGGCTATGGGCAGATGGCCCAACTGTTGGGCGGCCCGGTTTCTCCGGGTGAGCACGACTTTCTCTTTTCGGTTGAAGCGTTGGCTGATTCGAGATGCAACATCGCGCTCGAAATGGATGGCCAGTCGGTGGCGTCGGCCGAAGATCGGCCCTTGTTGATGGCGATGGCCCCGTTTCAAGGAATCGACATCGGGATCGACCGGCGCTCACCGGTGGTGTGGGATCTGTACCGCCGACGGGGCACGTTCGCCTACACAGGAACGCTTCATGATGTGACGTGGGAACCAGGCCAACCGTCACCGGAGGAGCCGACGCAATTCGCGTCGCTGCTCCGCGAGGTCTATCAGAAGTACGAGTAGCGACTCCTGGGTTAGGAGTCGGATCGCTCGATGGCCCGCTTGTCTGTGCCGAGATAGCTGGCAATGACGTCGGGGTTGTTGCGGACTTCGTCAGGGGCGCCTTCGGCGATTACCGCTCCCTGGTCGAGGCAGTAGACGCGATCTGAGATCGACATGATCAACGGCATGTCGTGTTCGACGATGAGGATGCTTGCATCGAGTTCGTCGCGGATTCGCTTGAGGAGCGGCCCGAATGCCTCGGACTCGCGTTGGGCCACGCCAGCGGTCGGCTCATCGAGGCAGAGCATTCGCGCGTCCAGTGCCAGCAGGCCGGCAAGTTCGACGATTCGACGCGTGCCGGTCGAGAGTTCGGCGATGTAGGCGTTTGCGTAGCGGCCGAGCCCCAAAAAGTTGATCAGTTCGTGGGCTTGGGCGAGCTTGGCGCGTTCGGCTTTGCGAGCGAACGGGGAGTGAAGGACGGTCCCGGCCAGCCTGGTTCGATGCTGGGATTCGAGCGCCACTTGCACCGTTTCAACAACGGTCAGTTCAGGGAACAGGGTGGCTGCTTGGAAGGTTCGTCCGAGTCCTCCTCGGGCCCGTCGTTGCGATGACCGGCTGGCGATCATGGTGCCCAGTAGTTCGACGCGGCCCTCGCTCGGAACGAAGCCGCCGATCGAGTTCATCAGTGTCGACTTGCCGGCACCATTGGTGCCGATCAACCCAACGATCTCGCCGTCGTCAACGTGGAGGGTGGCGTTATTGACAGCGGTATTGCCACCGAATCGCACAGTTATTCCCTCAACGGCCAGTGTTGCCGGTGTGCGATCCTCGCGTCGGGGTCGGCCCGGTACGGGTGCTGCCGTGTTCTTGGTGGTCTCTACCGGTGGACGCCGCCGCTCGAGCCAACTGAACAGGCTGTCTCGTGTCGAAAATCCGATCTGGACGAGGCCGCCAGGGAAATAGAGGAGAAGCAGCAGAAGCCCGATGCTCGACGTGAACAACGGGATCAGTTCATTGTCGGGGAAGAGCCCTCGCAGTCCTTCAACCCATGCCGCACCGAGCAGTGGGCCGACCACGGATCCCAGCCCACCGATCACTGCCATCGAAACGATCCGCAACGATTCAAAGGGCTGGAAGAACCGACCTTGAAGTGGGAGTTGCTGGAGAAGGCCACCAAGCGCTCCGCCACCCAGGCCGGCGATGCCCCCCGAAAGAGCGAAGCCGAGTAGTCGGGTTCTGGTCGGGCTCACGGTGTATGCCGCGGCGGAGTCCGGGTTGTCGCGAACAGCGATGATCGTTCGGCCGATGCCGCTGCGGCGCAGCGCGGCAACCGTGATGAAGCACAGGGCCAACAGTCCGAGCACGAACCAGTAGTACGCCCGTTCTGAGTTCAGATCCCATCCGAGAAAGAAGCCTCGCTTGAATGGCACGGCGCCGCGATTGCCGTCGGAGAGAAGTTCGATTCGGAAGAGATATTGGTTTGCCGCAAGTCCGAACGTGAATGTGGTGACCGCCAGGAACAACCCCCGGATCCGTAGCGCTCCCGCACCAACGACAGCGGCGATGGCGGCGGCGGCGACCGCTCCCGCCATCAAGGCCAAGACAAAGGGAATTCCGGCGCGAACGAATGCGGCCGAAGAGAATGCCCCTAGCCCGGCGAGGCCCATCTGGCCGAGCGAGAGTTGGCCGCCCCAGCCGGTGACGATGGTGACCGACAGCGCGCATATGGCATAGACAACGATGGTGGAGTAGATGATCAGCTTCGATGGCGTGTCCGACAAGAGCGGCACCGAGGCAGCCGCAATGAGCAGCACGATCGACGCGATCCTCTGGAGGTTCCGGACCCACCATGCATCTTTGAGAACGTCGGGAATCGGGCGCGCCTTTGGTGCGAAGGAAAATGTGGCCCGTTCCTCGTCAGTTCGAGCTTGGAGGTAGACGGCGAGTGCAACGCCGACGAAGAGGAGAAAGTCGAAGAGCCCTGCGGTGTTCAGGAAGTTGAACTGGACCAGTGCTTGGATCACGCCGATGAGCACGCCGGCGAGCAGGGCTCGTCGAAACGACACCATGCCGGCGAGCACGGCTGCCGCGAGGGCCCGAGCGAGGGTATTTGGGCCAAGGGAACCGAAGCCTGCGAGCGAGCCCTGCTGCCCAGACAGCAGGATTGCTGAGATCGTTGCGAGTAGCCCGCCGATTGTCCACACTGCCGTCGAGACCAGCTTGGGGCTGATACCCGAGGTGCGGGCAAGATTGGCGTTCGATGCCGACGCCTGCACTGCCTTGCCGAACATTGTGCGATTCATGAGCCAGCCCAGGAGCAGGCCGAGGACGGGAACGATAATGAGAATGGTGAGCTGGGCCCCGGACACGCGAAGACCGGCCAGGTCCTCCCATTGTTTGTCGAGCGGTACCGGATAATCCGGTCGACCCTCCCCTTCGATGTCGGGATAGGACGACACGATCGCCTGCATCAGTTGAGCGACACCGATCGTGGCGACCAGCAAGATGACACGGGGCGCCTGGAAGAGCCGCCGCACGATCGCCAACTCGATGAGGGCGCCGAGCAGTGTGCCGACGATGAGGGCGAGGGGAAGCGCTACCCAGTAGGGGAACCCATAGTTCACGACCATCAGAGCGAGGAGCACTGACGCCGGGAGGCCCATATTGCCGACGGCGAAGTTGATTACCCGCGTCGATCGATAGATGAGGACGACTCCCATAGCCAATAGACCGAACACCAGGCCGGTGACCAGCCCATTGAAGATCAGTTGGCTGGTTCCACTGACACCGAAGACATCGAATGTGAAGTCGAGCATCAGCCGCCCTCGGATCCAAGGAACACGGCGCGGGCCAGATCGTCACGCTCTGCGAGCTCTTGGGCGTCTCCTTCGAAGCGGACGCGGCCCTTTTCCAAGAAGACGGCGCGGTCGGCGACGGCGAGCGCGACGTTGAGCGACTGCTCGACGATGATCATGGTCATCCCCTCGCGCTTCAGTTCATCGATGATCACGAGAAGCCGCTGTACGACCGCGGGGGCGAGGCCGATCGAGAGCTCATCGATGATGAGGATTTCCGGATCATGGATGAGTGTCATCGCCAGCGCCAGCATCTGTTGTTGGCCGCCAGAGAGCAGATCGGCGCGTTCATTCGACCGCTCTTCGAGTTCGGGGAAGAGACGCCAGGCTCGATCGATGCGGCGCTGCATTTCGGCCTTGTCGCTGCGATACGGCCATGCAGCCATGGTGATGTTGTCGGCGATCGTCATGTCGCTGAAGACGCCGTCACCGCCTGCCAGCATGTGAATCCCCAGGCCGTTGCGGTGTTCGGCGGATGCGAAGGTGATTGTACGACCGTTGAGGCGCACGACGCCGCGTTCGGGGGTCGTGAGGCCGGCTACCAGACGGAGGATCGTGGACTTTCCGGCACCGTTTGTGCCCAGAAGTGCAAGGACCTCGCCGCGGCGTACCTCAAAACTCACATCGAAGAGCACTTGAACATGGCCGTAGGCGAAGTCGACATCGTTTACTTGGATGACCGGAATGTCGTCGGGGTTCTCTGCTTGGCGCTCGGTTTCCTCTTTTTCTTCGCGTAGCTCCGCTACCACCAATGACAGGTCGTTCTTGATGAACCGGGCGCCATTGAGAATCATCAGGCCGCCGATCAACATGGCGGGAACCGCAATGGTGACAACCGTGGTTCTCGGCCCGTACGCATTGCTCATGAGGGCAGAGAGAAGACCGCCGCCGGTGGCACCGACGAAGAAGATATACAGCGTCAGCAGAGCTGTGCCGAGACCACGAAGGCGATAGGGCACGATGCCTTGGATGATCGGCCCGACCATCGCGAAAGCCGACCCCGACAACAGGTTCACGAAAACGCCTACGGCGGTAAAGAGCGCAACGTTGGGCATGTAGTACTGGATGGGGATGAGCACGCTGACCGGGAGCAAAAGCATTCCGAGGGTGGCAAGTGCTTTGCTTGGGTCAGCCCGGTAAAGCGCATCGAACCGCTTGCCGACGAACGGCACGGCCACGATGATCCCCACGCCCGAGATTGTTTCGACAACACCGCGGCCGAACGCATCGAGTCCAAAGTGTTCTTCGAGGTACAGGTTTCTCAGAACTGGAGCTGTGAAGAGGGCGAAACCCATCGCCGCGAACGCCACCACCACGGTCTTCATCGTTCGGATCTTCCACAGCCGGGCAAATGCTGCTTCGATCGAGATTGGCACAGGATCAGGGTCCTCGTGTACCGCGCCGAGGACGTCCTCTTTTTCCCAGCGGCCCCGGACTGGTTCGGGGATCCGAAACGACAGTAAGGCAAAGATTGCGACAGGAACGCCGAGAAGCAGGTACGACCAACGCCACCCTTCGACACCACCGGCCAGGGCGGCGATGCCGCCGACGAGAACGGGGCTGGCGACACCGATGGCTCGTCCGACCATGGTGTTCAGCGCGCCCATACGGCCGCGGACTCCAATTGGATAGGTGTCGGCTATGAGCGACGAGTGGACGGTGATGGTGTTCGACTTGGCGACGCCGACGCCGAACCGAGTCCAGAACAACATGAATGCGTTTACTGCGAGCCCGGACATGAAGACGAAGAAGCCGAAAAATAGCGATGCCGTTCCGATGATCGGGGCTCGCTTGAACCGGTCGGCCAGATAGCCCATGGGCATGGCGCCCAGCACGAAGAATGATGCCGATGCCGAACTGATGAAGACGATGGTCCCGTCGCTGACCCCGAATGTGTCTCGGATGTCTGGTGCCAGCACGGTGAGCGCTGCGAGTTCGAGTTCGTCGAGGCTGTTCAAGACGAGCAAGATTATGAACGTGGCGAGGCCGCCTTTGGCGATTCCCTCTTTCAGGGTCATCACCTCAGCTCCGACACCAGGAAGGGACTCAGTTTCGAGAAGGGTCGGTTCGCTGCGTTCGGCCTGAGCGGCATGGCGCGCCGATTCTTCGTTGAGCACTGCTGCGGTCAATGCCGCAGCGGTGTCGTCCCCATTGGTTTCGATGCTGTTCATTCCCTCCTCTTCCCCCACTGACGACAACCGTATAGGCTAATCTGACGCGGCGTCAGATTAGATGCCGGGGGGCCTGGGCCTCATATGCCGCTTATCTTCAGGGGAGAAGCAACATGTCGATCATGAGTCCATCAGAAGCAGGTGCCGTGCGGCACCGGCTCACCGCTTTAGCAATCGCGTTCACGTTGTTGGCTGCCGCCTGTAGCGGAAGTGATTCGACGAGCGAGGGTGACTCTTCGTCCGCGGCCGCCGATGACAGCAGTACCGATGACGGCAGTACCGATGACTCGGCTGCTGCGTCAACCGACGACTCGTCCGCTGATTCGACAGACGATTCGGCCTCCGACAGCGCCGAGAGTGACGACAGCGCCGAGAGTGACGAGCCGTTGACGGCATCGGCTCGTGGTGTCACCGAGACCGAGATCCACATTGGCGTCTCGATGCTCGACTTCGACTTGCTGAAGGAGTTTGGTCTGGTTCAGGAGGGATGGGGAGACCAGATCGCCGTCTACGACGCCCTGATCGATGAGATCAACGCCCGTGGTGGCATCCATGGCCGCATGATCGTGCCCCACTATGAGCACTACAGCCCATTGGGCACGACCGAGGCTGAAGCCGTTTGCACTGCGCTCACCAAGGACCTCGAGACGTTCGCCGTGCTCGGTGGGTTCCAGGGTCCAGCCGAGACGGCCAACACCTGCATCGTGGATATCAACGCCACAACTCTTATCGGCGGTGTTCAGACCGCCGAACGCCTGGCAGTCGCTCAGGCCCCGTGGGTTGTCATCGGCGCCAAGGCGGGCCGTGTTCTGCAATCGATGATGTCCGTGCTCGACCAGGACGGTCGCGTCGCTGGTCGTCAGGTGGCCATAGTCGGTGCAGTCGACCGCGAAGAGGTATTTGATTCCGCGGCGGACATCCTGGGTGAGTTCGGACTTTCGCCCGTGATTGAGGTCTTTAACGACGCTCCCGCCGGTGACGTTCCCGCAACCGATGCCCGCTGGGAGGTCATTGCCGAGAACATTCGAGCCTCGGGGGCCGACACGGTGCTTCTCATCGGAAGCACTCAAGGCGGCTTGCGGGGTATCAAGGCCGCCGGACTCGACGTTGAAGTCTGGGCCGCCGATTCCACTGGTCTGGAGAACCTGGGCCGAGAGACGACGGCCGAGGATGCCGACGGCGCGCTGACCGTGGTTGCGCTCACCGACAATCAACAGTGGAATCACGAGACCATGGCGCCCTGTCGAGACATCGTGACTGCGGCGGTGCCGGAGTTGCCGTCCAAGGATCCGAACGATCATGTCGATGGTGAGGAGCGGTGGTACAAGGGCGTGCACTCCTACTGTCGCTTGGTTGGGGCCATGGAGGCCTTGCTGATCGGGGCCGGGCGAAACCCGACCCAGGACAGCATGTACGCCGCAATTGACAACTACGGCCAGGGTTCGCTCCCCGGAATGCCCTATGTCTCGCTCGGCCCGGGCAAGTCCGACCTCAACGACACCTTCCAGCTTGCCCAGTACGACGCTAACGAGGGCGAGGCGGGCGGCCTGGTGTCGATCTCCGATCCGGTAGACGTCACGCCGTGATCGACGAGTAGAAAAAGAAGTTGCGAGAGGTCTCCGGGTCATGACACACGCGTCGCGGCCCGGAGGCTTTGCACTGTTCGCACTGGTGGAGGAGTACTTCGCTCTGGGGCATCATCGCACCGGTTCGGCTCCGGCCAGCGAAACGGTGGCGTGGATGGTTCAGCACCTCTGCGACCGGGGCCTCAAGGTCGAGACGAGGGCGGTGCCGTACATGGCATGGCATGGCTCCAGTGAGTTACGCATCGACGGCGAGGAGGTCGAACATCTGGCGGTCCCATACGAGTGGGAGGGTGAAATTGACTCGATGTCACCGGTGGTCGGGTCGTTTCACCCAGGACACGGCGGGTTCCCGAGTTTGCTTGACGATGCCATCGAGAAGCATCGCCGAGGCGATTCCCCTGTCGTGTTGGCCACCTCCCATCCCGCTGGTGCACTGGTCGGGGTCAACCGTCATTTGCTCGGCTTCGCCTCCCGGGTCCCGACGATTCTGTGCGCAGGTCGAGAAGTAGATCGACTCTCGTCTGGAGAGGTTCGAGCGACGTTGTCGGCTGAGCGTCGTGCCGGAGAGGTCTTCAACATCGTGGCTCGCAATGATGTTCCCGGGGTACCTCTGTTGGTCACCACCCCACTCAACGGGTGGTTTGGTTGCGCCGGAGAACGAGGCACGGGAATTGCAGTACTGCTGGACTTCATCGAACGATTCCAGAGCCATCCGTTGCTCATCGTTGTCACCGCCGGACACGAACTCGGTTGGTTCGGTGCAGTTGAGTTCGTGGCTACCAACAACACGCCGATTGCCGCCGTGGTTCACCTGGGGGCATCGGCGGCGGTGGAGGAAGACACACCGTCAGGCCGAGTGCTCGCCTCCACTCGGCTGGCGGTCACGTCGGTCGACGGTGACGTCTTCGAGTCCATGTCGGACGCGCTGGCTCCCGCGAACCTGGATCTCGGCGGTGAGGGGTCGACATGGCTCGGGGAAGCTTCGGCCTTTGCCAACCTCGCCGTGCCCATGCTTTCGGTGACCGGGGCGGGAGCCGACTTTCACACACCTATGGATACTCCTGGGCGCTCGACTTCGCCCGCTGCACTCGCCGTTAGCGCGGACGCGATTGGTGATGCAGTGCAACACCTGCTGATGACCGTGTCGCACGCCGCCGACTGAACTCAATACTTTTCAAAGGAACTCTCATGTCAACAACCACCATCGACCGCATCTCGATCCACCCGTTCGATGGGCCTCTGGGCGCCGAGGTTCGAGGTCCGGTTTCGGCCGAGTTGTCTGGTGTCGACACGTTCACCATCGTCGAGGCCCTGCGCCGGCACCAGGTACTCGTCATCAAAGAACAGCCCATGAGCGACGAGGTACTGCTTGAGATCGCGTCATGGTTCGGCCCACAGTTCGTTGCCCCGAACGGGATCCCCGTGCTCGGTACCGACGAACAGGGCGCGGTCACGGTTTTGTCTAATCGTGATGAGAAGGGGGTGGGCAGTCGGATCGCTCTGCCATTCCACACCGACTTCCAATTCATGCCCCATCCGCTGAAAGGCGCCGTGTTACATGCAGTGGACGTGCCGCCTCAATCCGCTGGCGGTGACACGCTCTGGTCCAACATGTACCAGGCGCTCGAAGAGCTACCCGAGGATCTTCGTGCCGCCATCGAGGGTCGACGCGGGACCGGCATCAATCCGTACGCCGGTGGTCTGCAGGGTGCGGGGTTCACCGGTGATACACAGAAGTACACCGACGATGTCGTGCCCGACTTCTGGCACCCGCTTGTTCGGACACATCCAGAAACGGGCCGTCAGTCGCTCTACTTCAGCATGTTCATTCACCACATCGAGGGCTACGAAGACCGCCCCGAGGAGGAGCTCGAACTGCTCCAGGCACTGCGAGCCCACGTCGACCAGGACCACCTCTACTACCGACACAAGTGGAACACGGGCGACACCATCATCTGGGACAACACGTGCACCAACCACAAGCGCGACGACTTTGATCAGGCATTCGATCGGGAGGTCCACCGGGTTCAGATCGCCGGGACCAAACCCTTCTGAACCCCGCCCTTCTGATCAACGGCCCGAGCGGGCTGGCCGCACGCCAAAACGGGAGAACCCCGGGCCCTTGGGCCCGGGGTTCTCTTTGTTGTGATGTGTTGTTCGTCTGTGCGTTTAGGCCGTGACGAGCGATGAACGACGCGACAGAACCAGAACGGCACCACCGAGCGCAAACATGGCGAACCCGATCATGACGATCGTGGATGTCGATGAGGGACCGGTCAATGCGAGCGAATTGGGATCAACATTCACCGTGTGGAATGTGATATTCGCTGGGTCCTGGTCGGCGGTGCCGGCAAGGATCACGATGCCTTCAGCCGGGACGTCGAAGGGCCCATGGACGGCGGAAGCGTTACCATCCTCGTCAATCGTGACCGGGGTCAATACGTGGCCTTGGGAGGGATCAAACATGCAGGTCCCTGCCAGATCGGCTATATCCGCGCAATTCAGGATAGTGACAGCCAAGCCCGCGCCGTAGCCGCTGAGCGTGACATTGAAGGTGGCTGGCCCTGCTTCGGCAACATCTCCCGGGCTCACCGTCATGGACGGGCCATCCTGTGCCGCAGCGATGCCGGTCAACGAGACCAGCATCATCGTGGCAGCAAGAATGCCTGTGAATAGTTTACGCATTTGTTGTCCCCTCGCCTTTCGGCAGATCTGAATAGTCGTCAGATTAATCTGAACAGCCGTCAGATTAGAGTGAACGGTGACTAGAACACAAGGCAAACCTGTCGGATTCTAGGAATTCCGCCGAACCGAAGGAATCGACCATGGGAACACCAGTCATTATTGAGGCAGGTCGAACGGCCCTGCAGAAGCGAAATGGGGCGTTCGCAGACACCCATGCGGCGACGCTTCTGGGTGCCACCCAGCGTGGTGTCCTCAACCGGGCCGGCGTTGAACCATCACACGTGGGCCAACTGGTGGGCGGTTGTGTGACCCAGGCCGGCGAGCAGGCGAGCAATGTCACCCGCACCGCCTGGCTCGGCGAGGAGTTTCCCTATGAGGTGGCGGCCACCACCATCGACTGCCAGTGCGGGTCGTCACAGCAGGCGAATCATATGGTGGCAAATCTGATCTCGGCGGGGGCCATCGATGTCGGCATGGCGACGGGTGTCGAACACATGAGCAAGGTGTGGTTGGGGGCCAACGTTCCCCGCGTGGACGAGAACTTCATCAACGGCCGATCGAAGCCGGACAATTTCCCGTGGGACATGCCCGATCAGTTCGGCGGGGCCGAGCGCATCGCTGCCGAGCACAGCATCACCCGTGAACGCGTCGACTGGCTGGGGATGATCTCCCAACACAAAGCAGCCACAGCAGTTGCCGAGGGGCGCTTCGAGCGAGAGATCATTCCCGTCGAGGTGGCCGGCAGTGAGGGCGAGGCCGTCATCGTCGACACCGATGGTGGTTTGCGCGAAACCACGATGGAGTCGTTGGCAACCTTGAAGACCGTCCTCCCCGACGGGATTCATCACGCCGGCAACAGTTCCCAGATAACCGACGGCGCCGCCGCCGTCCTATGGATGGACGAGGACAAAGCACGCAGTGAGGGACACCGTCCACGGGCGCGGATCGTCGCCCAGGCACTGGTCGGCTCTGATCCTTACTTTCACCTCGACGGTCCCATCCCGGCGACCAAAAAGGTGCTCGACATGGTCAAGATGACGCTTGCCGACATCGATGTGGTGGAGATCAACGAGGCCTTTGCCAGCGTGGTCATGAGTTGGGCGAAGGTCTACGGCGTCAGTGACGAGGATTTAGTCGACAAGGTCAACCCCAACGGAGGGGCCATCGCCCTCGGCCATCCGGTCGGTGCCACCGGGGCACGCCTGGTCACCACCGCATTGCACGAACTCGAGCGGCGCGATGCCGAGTTCGCACTCATCACCATGTGCTGTGGGGGAGCGGTCGCAACCGGCACCATCCTGCAGCGGCTCTAGATCAGCGGCTGCGCTTCAGACCGAGGCCTGCGGTGGCCACCAGGTCGCGTTGGATCTCATTGACGCCGCCACCGAACGTGTTGATCTGGGCGGCCCGATTGGCCCGCTCGAGCTCGCCATGGAGGAACGCTCCGGGCGAGTCGCTTCGCAGGTGGGCGATCGGGCCGAGGATGCCTTGCAGCGTGCGATAGACCTCTACCACCTGCTCGGTGCCGAACACTTTCACACTCGATGCTTCGGCAGGGCCCAGAGAGTTCTCCGCCACGGCATGTACGAGCCGCCACGTGATCAGCCGTATGGCCTTGCAGGTGGCAGTGCACTTGGCGAGGTCGGACTGCACCCAGGCGACATCGATCATCATGGCCCCGTCGGCGGTGCCTGACGGAGTTTCGCGGCACCACGCCACAACATCGTCGAGCAAGCGTTCGGTCAGCCCCGAGAGTGCGGCCAACCCGACTCGTTCGTGGTTCAGCTGCATCGTGATCAGCTGCCAACCCGCGTTCAACTGGCCCACAATATTGGTGACCGGCACCCTCACATTGGAGTAGTACGTGCTGGTGGTCATGTGATCGCCGACGGTCACCAGCGGCGTCCATTCGAAACCGGGCGCATCGGTGGGCACGATGATGATGCTGATGCCTTTGTGTTTCGGGGCGTCGGTATCGGTGCGGCATGCGAGCCAGATGAAGTCGGCCTGGTTCGCCCCGGAGGTGTAGACCTTCGAGCCGTCAATGACGAACTCGTCGCCGTCGACCACCGCAGAGGTTCGCAGGCTTGCGAGATCGGTGCCGGCCTCGGGCTCGGTGTACCCGATGGCAAAGTTCAGTTCGCCCGCGAGAATACCGGGTAGGTACCGCTGCTTCTGCTCATCGGTGCCGTGGGCCATGATCGCCGGTCCGACGGTGTTGACCGTGACGAACGGGAACGGTGCGTGGGCGCGCTGGATCTCGTCGAACATGATGAACTGATCGACGGCGCTTCGACCTTGCCCCCCGTACTCGGTTGGCCAGGCCAACCCCAGCCAGCCATCGGCACCGATCTGGCGGATTACCCGCCGGAATTCCTCGGCGTTTTCGCCTGGCGAGCCGAGGGCCGAACGGACCTCGTCGGTGAGCAGGGCAGCAAAGTAGTCGCGGAGTTCGGCGCGAAGTAGGAGTTGCTCGGGCGTTTCTGCCAAATGCATGCGTCGACAGTACAGTTTCTGACGAAACGTCAGAAACCAAACGGTGAGAAAAGAGCAGCGAGTGGGATATCTCGAAGACAAGGTCGTGGCAGTTACCGGAGCAGGACGCGGGATCGGACGGTCGATCGCACTGGATGCGGCCAAGGCCGGCGCCAAGATCGTGGTCGCTGATTACGGCGTCACAATGGATGGCTCGGAGCCCTCATCGGCGGTGGCAGATGAGGTTGTCGCCGAAATCAAGGCGTTGGGCGGAGAGGCTGTTGCTGCCGCGAGTGACGTCGGCACGATGACGGGCGGCGGCGCCGTGGTGGAGGCGGCCATGGACACCTTCGGACGGATCGACGGCGCAGTTTGCGTTGCCGGGATTCTCCGCGAGCGGATGTTGTTCAACATGAGCGAGGAAGAGTTCGATTCGGTTGTGAATGTGCATCTGAAGGGCACGTTCACCGTTTACAAGAGCGCCGCCGCCATCATGCGAAAGCAAGAGGGCGGGGGTTCCCTGATTGGTTTCACGTCCGGGGTTTGGGCGCTCGGCTCGGTAGCTCAGGCCAACTATGCCGCAGCCAAAGGTGGCATTGTGAGCCTTACCTATTCGGCCGCGGTTGGACTTGAACGCTATGGAGTTCGGGCGAACGCCATCGCTCCCGTCGCCCGGACCCGTATGAGTGAGAACGTCCCGATGCAGCTTGCCGAGAATGGCGACCCGGAAGATATTTCCCCGATGGCCGTCTATCTGTTGTCGGACAATGCCGCCCACATCACCGGTCAGGTGTATTCCGTTGTCGGGCAGAAGATCGCCGTGTGGAGTCAGCCCAAGGAGATCCGGGCGATGTACAACGACGAGCGTTGGACTCCGGAGACCATTGACGAGAAGCTGATGGCCACCGTGAAGTTCGAACGGCTCCCCTTCCTCGACATGGTCGAAGAAATGAAACGTGCCGCCGCAGCCAAGGAGTCACCGAACGCGTGAGCGGGGCGGCCGTCTCTGATGCGGACTTCCGCACCGAGGTTCGCGACTGGCTGAGCGCCAATGTCGTTGGTGACTTCGCTGCGCTTCGCGGCCGGGGTGGCCCCGGCGACGAAGAGGTCGGTTTCGAGACCCGCGTTGCCTGGGAGCAGGTTTTGGGCAAGGCGGGCTGGATTGGCCTCGGTTGGCCCGTGAACCACGGGGGCCGGGGCGCCTCGCTGGGTCAGCAGATCATCTGGGCAGAGGAATACGCTCGAGCCGATGCCCCGGCTCGGGTGAACCATATGGGTGAGAACCTTCTTGCCCCCACGCTGATCGAGTACGCAACGAAAGCGATCTGCGACCGCTTCCTCCCCGGCATCCAAAACGGGACCGAACGGTGGTGTCAGGGATACAGCGAACCCGATGCCGGCAGTGATCTTGCCAACGTCATGACCAAGGCCGAACTCGACGGTGACCAATGGGTGACCAACGGCCAGAAGGTCTGGACCTCGCTCGCCCATGTCAGCCACTGGGCATTTGTCCTTGTCCGAACCGAGCCGGGGTCTGCCCGTCACGCCGGCCTGTCCTTCCTACTCGTGCCCATGGATCAGGAAGGGGTGGAGGTCCGTCCGATCATCCAGCTGACCGGCGGCGGCGAGTTCAACGAAACGTTCTTCACCGATGCCCGCACAGATGCTGATCTTGTGGTGGGCGAGATTGGCGACGGCTGGCGGATCGCCATGGGTCTTCTCGGGTTCGAGCGAGGTATCTCGACATTGGCGCAGCAAGTGGGGTTCGAGCGGGAACTTGATGTCGCGATCGAACTCGCTCGTCTGCATCGCCGGATCGGTGACCCTGTGACGCGTCAGCGTCTCGTGCGAATGTGGACGGGTCTGCGACTGATGAAACTGAACGCCATGCGATCCATGTCGTCAGACGGTGTACCTGGCCCCGAGGCCAGCATCTCCAAGTTGTTCTGGGGGACCTGGCACCGCGATCTTGGCGAGCTCGTGATCGATCTCCAGGGGGTTCATGGCATCGTCGCCGAGTCTGACGGAGAGTTCAGCGACGATGATTCGTATCCACTTACTCTTGAGCAGAAACTGTTCCTCTTCACCCGGTCTGACACGATCTATGGCGGATCGAACGAGATTCAACGCAACGTGCTTGGTGAGCGCGTGCTCGGACTACCACGGGAGCCACGATGATTCCGGACTACGAACCCGGCCATGAGCTATTGGCAGGAAAGCGGGTGCTCATAACCGCGGCTGCGGGAAGCGGCATTGGGTCCGCAACGGCCAAACGATGCGTCGAAGAGGGCGCTGTCGTGATGGTTTCGGATCGCCATGGTCCGCGCCTCGCAGAAACTGCAGCCGAACTCGGAGTTGCATCGGTGTTATGTGATGTGACCGACGAGGAGAGCGTGCAAGCCATGTTTGCCGCGGCCATTCAGGAAATGGGCGGCGTCGACGTCTTGATCAACAACGCCGGTCTGGGTGGCACCGCAGAGGTGCACGAGATGACCGACACACAATGGTCGACAGTCCTCGATGTCACCCTGACGGGCACGTTCCGCGTGACCCGAGCCGCCCTCACGCACATGTACGAGACCGGTGCCGGCGTGATCGTCAACAACGCCTCGGTGCTTGGCTGGCGAGCTCAGGCCGGTCAGGCGCACTATGCCGCGGCGAAGGCTGGCGTCATGGCGCTGACTCGTTGCTCTGCGATCGAGGCGGCTCCTCGGGGTGTGCGCATCAACGCAGTCGCACCGAGCATCGCCATGCACGCCAATTTGGCGAAGGTCACCTCCGACGAGTTACTCGAGGAACTCACCAGCCGAGAGGCATTTGGTCGAGCCGCCGAGCCATGGGAGGTCGCCAACGTGATCGTCTTCTTGGCCAGCGGGTACAGCAGCTATATGACAGGTGAGACGGTGAGCGTCTCGAACCAGCGGGCTTGAGCGGTCAGTCGTCTCGATTGCGAAGGAAGGCGGGAATGTCGCCGCCGCCGTCGACCACGACATTAGCCCCGGTGAGATAGCCCGCCGCCGAACTGGCGAAGAACATGCATGCACTTGCGATGTCGGCTGGGTTGGCCATCCGTTGCATTGGGATCGCCGACTCGATCATCGCCATCGTTTCTGCGCCCCCATAGTGCAGTTCGCTCTGCTCGGTTCGGATCAGCCCGGGGGTCACCGAGTTGACTCGAACCTTCGGCGCCCATTCCTGGCCCGCAGTTTGGGTGAAGTTGAGGAGGCCGGCTTTGGCCGCGCCATAGGCGGCGACCGTGGGGGCCGGCCGTAATGCGGTGACGCTGCTGATGTTGACGATCGACCCGCCTTCACCAAGTTGCATGTGATGGTTGGCGCGCTGTGAGACGTGCATGGCTGACAGCAGGTTCAGTTCGATGATGCGCTGACTGAATCGGGGGGAAACGGTGGCAGTGTCTGCGGGCGGCGAACCTCCAGCATTATTGATCACACAATCGATTCGCCCGGCCTGTTCGATGACGAGGTCGACCATGGCAGCCGCAGCGTCCCCGTCGCGGAGATCGGCACCGGCAAACACCCATTCAGGTGGGAGGTCATCAACGGTGGAACGCGCGGCAACAGCGATCGTTGCACCGGCCGCGGCGAACGCGTTGGCGATGCCGCGACCCAGGCCCTTTGTCCCACCCGTCACCAAGACGACATGGTCGGAGAAGTCGAACGTTGCCACTGCCATCGCGGTCACCGTAGCCCGTCACGCAATCTGACACGACGTCAGATTCCGCAGCTACAGTCGAGGCGTGCCAATCACAGCCACCTCATCTGACGAAGGAATCGTCGAGATCGTCGTCGATTGTCCTCCAGTGAATGCCCTAACTGTTGCTGAATGGTTTGAGCTCGCAGACCGGGTCACAGCGGCCGGGGACGAGGCCTCGACCCGCGTTGTCGTTTTGCGGGCCGAAGGAAAGGGCTTCAACGCGGGCGTCGACATCAAGGAGATGCAGAACACCTCAGGGTTCGATGCACTCATCGGCGCCAACAAGGGCTGTTATGCGGCGTTCGCCGCCGTCTACGACTGCGCGGTCCCCGTCGTCACCGCCGTCAACGGATTCTGCGTGGGCGGGGGAATTGGTCTTGCCGGCAACAGTGATGTGATCGTGGCGAGTGACGACGCATACTTCGGTCTGCCGGAGGTCGACCGCGGCGCTCTTGGTGCGGCAACGCATCTCGCCCGCATGGTTCCCCAGCACAAGATGCGTCAGATGGTCTACACGTCGGCCACCGCATCGGCCCACGAACTTCACCAGTGGGGGAGCGTGCTCTCAGTCGTCCCCCGTGACGAACTGCGAGCCACCGCGCTCGAGGTTGCGTCCTCCATCGCCGCAAAGTCTTCGGTGGTGATTCGGGCGGCAAAAGAGAGCCTGAATGGCATCGATCTCTGGGATGTGAAACGCAGCTACCGATACGAACAGGGCTTCACCTATGAGCTGAATCTTTCCGGTGTGAGCGACGAGTTACGCGACGACTTCGCCGGCACGCACAAGGCGTCTTCGGGTGACGAGGATCCGTCATGACAAAGCTGATGACTGAAGATGAGGCGGTTGCCACGCTCGAATCGGGGATGACCCTTGGCATCGGTGGGTGGGGGAGTCGGCGCAAGCCGATGAGTCTTGTCAGAGCCCTGCTGCGAAGCGATATCACCGACCTGACGGTGGTGACCTATGGGGGACCAGATGTTGGCCTCCTTGCCGCCGCGGGAAAGATCCGCAAGCTGGTCTATGGCTTCGTCACCCTCGACTCGATTGCGCTTGAGCCGCACTTCCGGGCGGCGCGCCAGCGAGGCACAATTCCTGAATTAGTTGAGTATGACGAAGGAATGTTGCAGTGGGGGCTCTACGCCGGATCCCTACGATTGCCGTTCCTTCCGACGCGTGCCGGCCTTGGCAGCGGTGTCATGGACGTGAATCCAAACCTTCGCACGGTGACGTCTCCCTACGCCGACGGTGAAGAGTTGCTTGCCGTTCCCGCCGTCCGCCTCGACGCGGCATTCGTGCACATGAACCGTGCTGACGCTCGCGGAAACGCCCAGTTTCTCGGCCCTGACATCTATTTCGATGACCTCTACTTGGGGGCGTGCGAGACCGGTCGGCGTTTCGTGTCGTGTGAACGAGTTGTGCCGACCAAGAACCTGCTCGACGAAGGTACGTTCCACACGTTGCGGATCAACCGGGCGATGGTCGACGGTGTCATCGAGTCGCCCAACGGTGCCCACTTCACCTCGTGTGAGCCGGACTATGACCGCGACGAGGGGTTCCAGACCGAGTACGCCACTGCGGCGCGTGACCCAGAAATCTGGGAGTCGTTCGTCGGGAAGTATCTGTCGGGTTCAGAAGCCGATTACCAGGAGGCCGTCAATGCCCGCTGACACTGATGGCCGGGCCAATGCTGAACGCATGGCGAACACTGTGGCCGTTGCCTGTGCTGAAGCCTTCAGAGGCGATGGTGAGATCTTCGGGTCGGGCATGGGCACGCTCCCGATGCTCGGCGCTCGCCTTGCCCGAGCCACGTTCGAGCCCGACCTGATGGTCAGTGACGGCGTGGCGTTTTATGTTGACGGCGATCTACCGATCGGTGGAACGGACATGGTCGTCGAAGGATGGATTCCCTTTCGTTCAGTGTTCGACACGCTGTGGGGTGGACGCCGTCACGTGATGATGGGCGCCAGCCAAATCGATCGATACGGCAACACGAACATCTCCAACATCGGCGAGTGGAAGAAGCCCAAGGCGCAGCTTCTTGGAGTGCGCGGAGGGCCAGGCAACACCATCAATCATGCGGTGAGTTTCTTCATCCCCCGCCACACGAGTCGGGTGTTTGTTGAGGGCGTCGATATGGCCAGCGGCATCGGCTATGACCGGGCTGCGACGTTGAGCGAATGGGTGCAGGAGAATCATTGCATCCCCCGGGTCATCACGAATCTTGCCGTCCTCGACTTCGACACGTCGGACAATCGGATGCGGCTCCAGTCGGTCCATCCTGGGGTCAGTGTTGAGGAGGTTGCGGACAACACGGGCTTTGCGCTCGTCATACCCGATGACGTCCCGACATCGCGGGTCGCCACCCAAGAGGAGCTTGTGATGCTTGATCATCTGGATCCGCAGGGTCAGCGGTATCGGGAAGTGCCCGACGCGTGAATCCGCGCCTGCACACATCGTTTTGCGAGCTGGTCGGCGTCGAGACGCCGATCGTGCAGACAGGTATGGGATGGGTGGCCGGGCCATCGTTGGTTTCTGCTTCGGCGAACGCTGGTGCTCTGGGAATTCTGGCCAGCGCAACGATGGATTTCGCGCAGCTACGCGAGTCGATCGTCGAGGTCAAGGCCAGCACTGATCGGCCGTTCGGTGTCAACCTTCGAGCCGATTCGGCGGACGTAGGCGATCGCATCAGGTTGCTCATCGACGAGAACGTCCGAGTCGCAAGCTTCGCCCAGGCTCCCAAACAAGATCTCATTGACCAATTGCGCGATGCAGGGGTGCTCGTCATCCCCTCGATTGGGGCGAAGCGTCATGCCGAGAAGGTTCTCGACTGGGGGGTTGATGCTGTGCTCGTGCAGGGCGGCGAGGGAGGTGGGCATACCGGCCCCGTACCGACATCGATTTTGCTCCCCCAGATCGTCGACGCCATCGGGGGCAAGGTTCCCGTCATCGCCGCCGGTGGCTTTCATGACGGTCGCGGACTCGTCGCTGCGCTGGCCTACGGGGCCGACGCGATCGCCATGGGCACACGGTTCTTGCTTACCTCAGACTCATCGGTACCCGATGAGGTCAAGCAGCTTTATCTCGGACGCGCGGTGACCGACACCGTCGTGACGACTCGGGTCGATGGTGTCCCTCATCGTGTCCTGCGTACCGAGCTTGTCGAGCAACTCGAGTCGGCAAGCAACAGGCTCACCTCGCTGCCCAAGGCGCTGGTGAACGCCCAGCGATTCAAGGCCATGACCGGGGTCAGTTATCGAGATATGTGGCGTGAAGGAAGTGCCATGCGACGAGCGATGGATCTGTCGTGGACCCAGATGATCATGGCTGCCAACACACCGATGCTTCTCAAAGCTGGGTTGGTTGACGGCAACACCGAATCAGGTGTTCTGGCCAGCGGTCAGGTTGTGGGAGTGCTCGATGATCTCCCCAGCTGCGACGAACTCGTCGCCCGGATCATGAGTGAGGCTGAGACAACGCTTGGGAGGCTGAGATGACCACGATTCTCAACGGTGGTGCCGCTGTCCGTGGCGCCGAAGGCGCTCACCTTGGCTATAGCGAATGGCTTGCCCTCGACCAGGCCCGAATCGATCTTTTCGCCGAGGCGACCGGTGACGATCAGTGGATCCACGTAGACCCCGAACGTGCAGCCGCTGGACCCTTTGGCGCAACGATCGCCCACGGATATCTCACACTCTCTCTGTCGAACTATTTCCTGCCGCAGATTGTTGACGTGCAGGGCTTTGACATGGGCATCAACTATGGACTCGACAAGGTGCGGTTCCCTGCCCCTGTTCTTGTGGGGTCGCGCGTGCGGGCGGGCGCTCAGCTCCTGACCGTTTCTGAGATTCCCGGCGGGGTGCAGACGATCATGGAAGTCACAATGGAGATCGAGGACGGCTCAAAGCCCGCCTGTGTCATCCACGCCATCTCCCGGTTTCTCAACAACGGATCGTCGCGTTAGTTGATCGTGCCGGCCTGACGTAGGGCATCGATCTGGTCAGCGGGTAAACCAAGTTCGGCCGCAAGGACCTCGTCGGTGTGTTCGCCGTGCCATGGCATCCGGGTATCTGGGCCGTCGGCCATGCCGCTGATTTTCACCGGATTGCCGGGCACGAGCACGGGCTCACCGGCCCCGTCGGTGCGTGGAATTTCGACCAGCATGTTTCGGGCGGCCACGTGCGGATCCTTGATCACCTGTGGCGCGTTGAGCGCGGGGCCTGCGGCGATGCCGGCGGCGGCGAGCGCGTGGCATGCCTCGATGTTGGTCATCGAAGCTGCCCAGCCGTTGACGGCCAAGCGAATCGTTTCGATGTGGGTGCGCCAACCGGCTCGAGTGCTGAACCGCTCATCGCTTGTCCACCCCGGTTTACCCAGCAGTTCGGCGAGGCGAGCGAATTCGTGTTCACGTCCACATTGCACAATGAACCAGCCGTCGCTGGCTTGGAAGCCATCGAGAATCATTGGCAAACCTGTGCCGGGTTCGGGCCGTACATCCATCGACCAAAAGTTGGTTACCACATCGGCGAACGACACCATCGAGTCGAACATAGCGATGTCGACGTATTGGGCTTCGCCGGTTGCATCGCGTTGGCGAAGCGCGGCGAGCACGCCGACGACGCCGAACAGGGCCGTGCCGATATCGCCGAGGGCGCCCACCGGTGACACCACCGGTGGCTGATCGGCTTGGCGTTTCCAGTCGTACAAGCCGCTCATGGCCTCGGCCACCGCCGCATAGGCGGGCCAACTGTCGTACGGGGACTCGACGGTGTTTCCGAAACCGCTGATGGAGAGATAGACGACGTCGGGGTGTGCGGTCCGTACGTCTTCGTATCCGAGCCCCATCCGGGTCAGTGAGCCCGCCTTGAAGTTCTCGGCCACGATGTCGAATTTGGGGGCCAGGTCGAGGACGAGTTGGCGACCCGCGTCGGCCTTTACGTCGATGCTGATCGACCGCTTGTTCAGGTTGTTCCGCAGGAACGTGGCGCCAACAGGGCGCCCATCGGGGTCGGCCATTGCGGGCTGAGAGCCTCGCCCAAGGTCGCCGAATTTTGGGTGCTCGATCTTGACCACCTCGGCCCCGAGTCGTGCGAGCAACTGGGTGGCGAATGGCAGGGCCTGCATCTGCTCGAGCGCAAGCACCCGGATGCCGTCCAGTGGCTTGCCGACCCCGGCTGCTTGTTCGTTAGCGGTGTCGCCGAGCCTCACTCGATCTCCTCTGATCTGACTGCAACCGTAACCGACCAGGGTGCCGCTATCTGACGCCGCGTCAGATTCTGTAGGCTTGCCATAATGCGAGGAATCACGGCGTGGGCCACATATCTACCGTTTCGTCGTCTCGACCGCGGCGATATTGCCGCCGTCGCAGGCAAGGGTGGTGGCCGCGGCACTCGCACGGTCGCCAGCTTTGACGAAGACGCCACCACGATGGCAGTCGAGGCTGGTCGGTGGGCGATGCGGTCACTCGACAGTCAGCCCGATCTCTTGCTGTTCGGCTCGGTGAATCCGGCATACGCGGACAAGACGAACGCGACGGCAATCCATGCCGCGCTCCGGCTCAACGCGAGTTGTGGTGCGTTCGATCTCGGGTTGTCGCCGAGATCTGCGCTGGCAGGAGTGCTTCTTGCGGCAAAGGGCGCCGGTTCAGCGCTTGTCGTCTCTGGCGATATACGCACCGGTCTTGCCGGTTCTGTCGCCGAATCGGCAGGCGGCGATGCGGGTGCCGCGATCATGATCGGTGACGATTCCCCCGAGGCCCCTGTCCTCGCTGAGATCATTGGTACGTCGAGTCGTACCGCCGAGTTCGTCGACCGTTGGCGAACCCCGGGCGAACCTCACTCCAAGGTGTGGGACGAAGCGTTTGCCCAGACCATGTACATCCCTCTTGGGTCAGAGGCGTTCCACGCGGCGCTCGTTGATGCCGGGGTCGAGGCCGACCAGGTTGCGGCCGTCGCCATCAGCGCTCCAACGCCGCGGATCTCCGCCGCCAGCGCAAAGAATCTCGGTCTCTCAAATGTTGTCGATGACTTCTCGCAAATAGTTGGACAGTGCGGGGCCGCCCAGCCGGGCCTGATGCTTGCTCACCTGCTCGAATCGGCATCCCCGCGCGACATTGTGGTGCTCGTATCGCTGAGTGATGGTGCCGACGTGATCGTGATGCGGGCGGCCGATGCAATCGCGGCTGGCCGACATGCCCCTACCGTCGCCGACCAAGCCGCCGCCGGCGCACCCGTGAGCTACGGAAAGTTCTTATCGTGGCGAGGCACGCTACAAGTCGAGCCGCCCCGGCGCCCTGAGCCTCAGCGTGTGTCAGCCACCGCCGCCGCCCGCAGCAACGATTGGAAGTTTGGGTTCGTCGCCAGTGTGGACCCAGTAACCGGAAGTGTTCACCTGCCCCCATTGCGCGTGTCAGCCGATGGTGAACGGACCGATGCCATGGGGCAACGGCCGATGGCCGACGTGTCGGCCACGATCGCCACGTTCACGATCGATCGGGTGGCGTTCTCCCCGAGTCCGCCGATTGTGTTTGCAGTCGTGGACTTCGACGGTGGTGGACGTCTACCGCTCGAGGTGTGTGACTGTGACGAGAGCGAGGTCGAAATCGGTCAACGGGTCGACATGACCTTCCGTCTACTGCACACGGTCGACGGCATTCCCAACTACTTCTGGAAGGCACGGTTGCAGCGTGGGTAGTCACGGCATCAAGGATCAGATCGCCATTATTGGCATGGGGTGCACTCGGTTTGTCGAGCAGTGGGACAAGGGGCTCGATGACCTGATCATCAGCGCAGCCGACGCCGCCTACGCCTCAGCAGGGGTCGACAAGAGCGACGTCGACGCGTATTGGTTTGGCACGGCACAGGGAGGCATGAGCGGCATCACCATGGCGCGCCCGTTGCAGCTCCAGAACAAGCCCGTGACACGGGTCGAAAACTATTGCGCCACCGGATCCGAAGCCCTGCGTCAGGCGGCCTATGCCGTGGCCAGTGGCGCCTACGACATTGCCATGGCGCTCGGTGCTGAAAAGACAAAGGACTCGGGATTCCAGGGCCTGAATGCCACCCCGCCACCCAACGACGGCACCGGGCGCACCCTCACCGCGGCGGCCATGTTTTCGATGGTCTCACCGGCCTATGGCCAAAAGTACGACGTGAGCAGCGATGAGATGCGCCAGGCAACGGCGCATGTCGCACAGAAGAACCACGCCAATGGCGCTCGCAATCCGTTGGCCCAGTTCCAGCGCGAAGTCACGCTCGACACGATCTGTGGCTCGCCCACGATTGCCGGTGATCTAGGTGTTTTTGATTGTGCCGGCGTCGCCGACGGTGCCGCAGCTGTGATCATCTGTCGGGCCGAAGATGCCCACAAGTATTGCGATGACCCCCTCTACATCAAGGCGTTGTCGTTCGTGGCGGGTAACGGCTCTGGCCTCACCGATCCCGACTATGACTACACGACCTTTCCGGAGATCGCGGCATGTGCGATCGATGCGTACGACCAAGCCGGAGTTACCAACCCAAGCGCGGAGATCGCCATGGCTGAAGTGCACGATTGCTTCACGATCACCGAGGTTGTTTTGATGGAGGATCTGCAGTTCTCCGAGCGCGGTCATGCGTGGCGGGAGATGCTCGACGGGCGGTTCGATCGGCAGGGGGATATGCCTGTGAATGTCGACGGTGGGCTGAAGTCGTTTGGCCACCCGGTTGGAGCTTCTGGCTTGCGGATGCTCTATGAGGCTTGGCTACAGCTACGCGGCAAAGCAGGTGACGAGCGACAAATCGAGACGGTAAACCCTGAGCGAAATCTCGCCCTCACCCACAACCTGGGCGGCTACCCGGGCGAGATGGTGAGCTTCATCGCCATCGTTGGCACCGAACTGGACTAGATCCGGTTCGCTCGACCTCAGAGGTATTCGGCGAACCCGTCGAGGATTGTCAGTACCTCATCGCGGGGACGTGAGTCGACGTTGAGCACAACCTCGGTGCAGCCGAGTTCAGCGTATTGGTCGAGCTTTTCGCGGTTTGGGATCGTGCCGAAGGGGACCACATCGGGGGAACCGTCACGGCCGGCGGCCGCCCACGCTTCCTGCAGGATCGGGAGCGATCTGCGCACACCGCCACCACCGATGGGCAGCCAACCGTCAGCAAACTCAGCGACGTGGGCGAAGAGCCTCGGACCAGCGCCGCCTCCCACATAGGTGGGAATGCGTGGCTGCTGCAGGGGCTTTGGCCAACTGAAGCTTGAGTCAAAACTCACGAACTCACCGTCGAAGGACGCCTCGTCTTGCGTCCACAACGCCTGCATGGCGAGGACATGCTCGCGGGCATGGGCCCGGCGGGTGGTGTACTCGACGCCGTGGCTGTTCATCTCCTCGACGTTCCATCCGTAGCCGATCCCGAATTTGGTGCGCCCGCCGCTCAACTGGTCGAGCGAGGCCCACACTTTGGCGAAGCTGATGGGATCATGTTGGGCGGCCAGCGATATGCCCGAGGCGAGCACGAGGGTGTTGGTTGCCGCGGCGCAGGCGGCGAGCACGGTTGGCGGGTCCATGGCGCGGTAGTACTGCTCGGGAAGGTCGGTACCGCCGGGAAACGGCGTGACCCGACTGGCAGGGATGTGGGTGTGCTCGGGCAGCCAGAGCGATGAAAATCCGCGTGACTCGGCTGCCACCGCCAACTCCACGGGATTGATCGCCTTGTCGGTGGCGAACATTGTCAGGCCAAGTTTCATGAGGTCCTACCAGAGGTCGTCGATGTGCCGGTCGGTGCCGGGCACGGTTGGAATGTAGGGGGCTGTCCACACGTGGGCGGCGAGGCCGCTCGCTTCGAGCTCGTCGCCCCATTTGCCGTATCCGTCGGCCCAGCATTCGGAGGGATCATGGTCAAGGAAGTGCAGCTGAATGAAACGCCGACCATCGGGCGCATTGGCGGGTACATCGGGGGCATCATCGGGCAGCGGGAGCATGGTCGATGTGCCAATGACGGATGGCCCCCACGGCTGACTGAACGCGTGAGTACTCCACGCCCCGGTCCATGTTTCGACGTCGTTGAGTGAGGCATCGTCGTGCAATTGACCTGCGGTCACCACGAGTCCCCCGAAGGCCCGGTCGAGGGCAAGCTCAATCGGAGTGTCGCGTTGGTGCACGGCCCGGTGTTCGTACATCGCCGTGTGGGTGTGGTCGCGTTGGGAAAACATGCGTCCGGTGGCGTGGAGGTCCATGACGGTGGCGAGTGCCCAGGCCGACCACTCGTCGTGAAATCCCTTCTGAATCCAGTAGATGGCGAGGAGGCTTCCGCCCAGTGGGTCGGCACACATCGGCGATGAGGCGGGAGAGCGCAGATCCTTCAACCGCTTTGGTGCCACGAATCGGCCACCGGCGAAGCAATACGGCCCGACGAGGCACCCGGCATAGAAGTGATCGGTCTCGTACCAGCGGTTGTAGTCGAACTCATGGCCGCGATGCGGTTCGACAGCGGTGAACAGGAGTGTTCCAAGGTCGATGGGTGCAGCCACGCTTCGACGATATCGCATGAATCTGACACGACTTCAGATTCGGGGGCTGACTAAGGTCGAGCGATGCGACGTGTTTCGTTGGAGACCACAGCCGTTGTCACGATGGAGATGCAGCGAGGCGTCTGTGGCGATCTGGCCTCCATCGAGCCTTTGGCCGATGCCATGGTCGAACGCCAGATCGCGTCGCGTGCGGGTCGACTGGTCGTCGCCGCTCGGCAGGCGGGGCTCACGATCGTGCATTGCACCTTCAGCTTGCGCCCCGACCGCCTGGGCACGGACATGTCACTTCCGTTGTTACGAGCGGCCCAGTCCGACCCGAGCTATCTCCTCGATGGCACGACCTCGACAGAGTTGCTTCCCGAGATTGTGCCTGACCCGAGCGACATCATCTGTAACCGTCACCACGGAGTGAGCCCCTTCGCCGGGACCGACCTCGATGCCATATTACGCCGGTGCGGCATCGACACAGTGGTTGTGGCCGGCGTTTCGCTCAACGTCGGGATCACCGGGTTGGTGATCGAGGCGGTCAACCACGGGTACAGAGTGCTTGTCGCAAGCGATGCGGTGATCGGCGTGCCCGTCGCCTATGGCGATGATGTGCTCCGGAACTCACTCGCCCCGATCGCCGCCCTGGCAAAGGTCGACGACCTCATCGCAGCTTTAGCGCAGTAGCGGCAACAGTTCGGCTCCGGCCCAGCTGAGCTGCGCGCAGTACTCGTCGAGGCTGTTGGCGATAACGCGGATTTGGATCTGGTTCACATCGGTTGGCATTGCTGACAAGAGTTGGTCTGCCACCTCCGTTGGGCTCCCTGTGATCGTGTGCTTCCCGAGGTCGAAGTCCGCTGCGCCCAGATGGATCGGCGGAGCGATGTGGCCGATGGCGAAGCCGTTGGCGGGTCGTTGGGCGCGCGCAAGGCGCTCCTTCAGCGACTCGACGAGGCGGGGAGTTGCCGGGCCCTGAGGGAGCCAGCCATCGCCGACCTCAACGGCTCGTCGGATGGCGGGGGCCGAGGACCCGGCGATCCAGACTGGGGGTCGAGGTTGCTGAGTTGGACGAGGTGATGCCCCGAATCCAGCGACGAATTCGTTCTCGAGCGCGAGGATCAGTTCTGGTAGACGTTCGTCCATAACTCGCCCGCGGCTACTGAAGTCGAGGTTGAGCAGGTCAAATTCTTCGGCCAGATGGCCCGCCCCGATGCCGGCGACCAGTCGACCCCCGGACAGATGATCGACTGTAGAAAGTTGCTTTGCCGCCACTCGTGCATGGCGATATGGCAGCACATAGACATGAGTGAGTAGGTGTATTCGTTCTGTCTTCGCCGCCAGCCAGGAGAGTGTGGCGATGGGATCCATCCAGTGGGTTCCCATTGCAGGGGCGGCGCGTTCGGGGATGGCAATGTGGTCACACACGCCGACATAGTCGAACCCCGCGACCTCGCATGTCTGGGCCACCTGGGCGAGATCCTCGGGGCTAGCGGAACGTTCCCACTCGGCGACGAACATCGAACTCTGGGCTTGGATGGGGAGTTGGGTGCCCACCCAGCGATGCCCGGGGTCGATGATACGCATGGTTGTGTCAGCGACGACTGATCTTCGTGCCGGCGAAATCTCCGGCATTGCGCCACTGGACGAGATACTCCGAGTAGTCGAGAAGGCTTCCCGCATACACGAGGTTTCGGGCAGCTTTCGCCGTGCGTTGGCCTTCGCTGTTGTAGTACCCGGGGGTGCATGTCTGGCTGTAGCGGGCAATGCCGCCTACGACGGTATAGAGCACGCCGAGCCACTCTTCCTCGGCTTCGGGAGTGGCTTCGATTTCGCTGATTCCCTGCTCCAAGCATTCCTTGATGAGCCAGGCCACATGCTGGGCTGACTGGGCGAGGAAGTGTAGGAAGTTCGTACCGAAGCCCGCCTGCACGAGGCTGATCATCATCATGTTCGGGAATTCGCCGGAGAGTATGCCGTGCAGGCTGTGGGCGCCGTCGCTCCAGCGTTCGCTCAACGAGATGCCGTCTCGTCCCTTTGGGTCGAAGCCGAGGCGCTGGTCAAGATCGGTGGTGACCTCGAACCCGGAGGCGAAGATCAATAGGTCGAGCGGGTACTCCTCGCCATCGACGACAACGCCTGACGCGGTGATCTGCTCGACGCCTCGTCCGTTGGTATCGACCAGGTGCACGTTGGGCTGATTGAACGCAGGGAGGTACTCGTCGTGGAAGCAGATCCGCTTGCAGTGTTTGCCATACCAGGGCTTCAGGCGGTCCGCGGTCACGGGGTCGTCGACGATCTCATCAATGCGATCCCGCATGTCTTGCATCATCTCGAAGTCTTCGCGCTCGAGTTCTTCGATCTTCTCAGGGTCTTCAGTCGGCTCCTGAGCGTTGACCCACATCACCTTGGTCCAGCCGTCTGACACCAGATCTTTCTCGGGTTGGACACCCGTGACGGCGTGGGTGAAGTTCCGGACGCGTTCGTCATGCCATCCCGGCTCAAGGGTGTCGAACCATGCGGGATCAACTGGACCGTTGTTGCGGACGCCGACTGCCGAAGGGGTGCGTTGGAACACGTAGAGCTCTTTTGCCGTCTCGGCGAGTCGGGGCACCGCCTGCACGGCGGTGGCACCGGTGCCGATGATGCCAACACGCATGTTGCGGAGCTCTTCCATCGGCTCGCGTGGGCCACCGCCGGTGAAGCTGTAGTCCCACCGGCTTGTGTGAAAGGCACGTCCCTGGAACTCGTTGATTCCGGGGATGCCGGGAAGTTTTGCTTTGTGGAGGATGCCGCCGGCAGTGACGAAGAATCGTGAGCTGAGTTCGTCGCCGCGAGTCGTGGTGATAGTCCACCGCTTGGCATCGTTGTCCCACACCGGTTCGTCAATTTCAGTCTGGAACAGGGCATGGGGATAGAGATCGAAATGCCGACCAAGAAGTTGGCAGTAACCGAAGATCTCCGGTGCGCTGGCATAGCGCTCGGTTGGCCGGTAGCCGGTCTCCTCGAGTAATGGGAGGTAGGTCATCGACTCGACGTCGCACATGCAGCCTGGGTAACGATTCCAATACCAGGTTCCGCCGAAATCGCCGGCTTTCTCGATCAGCCGAAAGTTGCGGATGCCGGCGCGGGTGAGATCAATCGCGGTGAGCATTCCAGCGAAGCCTCCGCCCACAATCACGACATCGGTGTCTTCGTTGAGCGGCTCTCGGGTGAAACCCGGTTCGACGTACGGATCGCGGTCGAAGTCAGCGAACTCGCCCTTGAGCTCGCTGTATTGGGCGAGGCCGTCGGTGCGTAGACGCTTCTCGCGCTCCAGGCGGTACCGGTCCTTGGCGGAATCGAGGGCGGCCTGGATGGTGTCGTCGTCCGCGGTCACATCGTCCAAGGTAGTCGTGTTTCAAAGTTTCTGACACATCGTCAGATTTGGTATGGGTGAGCTATTGTCGCATTTGTGGACACCACACAGAACAAGACCGAGTTCGTTGGGCAGCTTCGAGCCCATGTCGGAGCCTCAGGCACACCGCGAGTGGCTCGAGACCCGGTCAACGAGCCGACCATCCGCAACTGGTGCGATGCGATGAGCGAGTCCAACCCGTACTTCACTAATCCCGCGGCTGCCGCCGGTGGTCCTCACGGCGGTGTGATCGCCCCCGCCGCCATGCTCAATGTGTGGACGATGGCGGGTCTCCACCTGGGTGGGACGCCTCCTCGCGATCCGAACGAACCACGAGTCGGCGTGTATCAACGACTCGACGCGGCAGGCTTCTCGTCGGTGGTTGCCACCAATTCAGACCTGTACTTTGACCGGTGTCTTCGGCCGGGCGATCTCCTGACCGACACAACGCGGCTGCTCGATGTTTCCGAGGAGAAGACGACTCGTCTCGGGACCGGCCACTTTGTCACCACCGAGGCCTCCTATGTCGATCAGTTCGATCGGCCGGTCGGCTCGATGCGATTCCGGATTCTCAAATACACCAAGCCGAACCCCGCGGAGAGGGGCGATGCGGCTGATGAGAGCTCAGCGGACGAGCGCAAGCCTCGGCCTCGGCCTCGGTTCAATCAGGATCAGGCGTGGTTCTGGGAGGGGCTGCGAGCTCGCGAGCTCAGAATCCAACGGTTCACCGATGACGGATCGCTTGTTCATCCCCCGGCCAACGCCAACCCCAAGACCCAGCACATGGAATACGACTGGGTTGTGGCCAGTGGCAAGGCCACGCTCTACAGCTTCACGGTCGCCCACTATCCGCAGGTGCCATCGTTTGACTATCCCCATGTGGTGGGCCTGGTCGAACTTGAAGAGGGCGTCCGCATCGTGTCGCCGATCGTTGGCTGCACACCCGATCAGCTTGAGATTGGTATGCCGCTTGAGCTCAGCTTCGTCGACACCCACGAGGACGTTACCGTTCACCAGTTCCACCCGGCTGCGCCGCCCCGGTGTGAAAAGAGCCTCTCTGCGGCCGATGTTTCCGCCGGCGATCGGTTGCCACTGTGCGCTATCGCGCTGACCCCTTTACTGATCGTCTCGACGGCGATCGCGACTCGTGACTTTCAGGAAGTGCACCACGACTTCGCCGAAGCCCAACGACGAGGTTCGCCCGACATCTTCATGAACATCTTGACCACAAACGGCGTTGTGGCCCGCTGGATTGGGGACTGGGCCGGAGACGATGTTGTCTTTCGCAACATCAAGATCGGTCTTGGCGCCCCCAACTACCCAGGCGACATCATGACGATGTCGGGGGCTGTCTCTGAGATTGCCAACGATGGCACCCTCACGGTTGGCTTCGTTGGTCGTAACTCAATCGGTGCTCATGTCACGGGCACTGCGGATATAGCGCTTCCCGGTTCATCTGCCCACGCCGAGATGCTGGCGGCAGGGGAGCGAGACTGATGTTGAAATACGCGAACGAGACGGCAATCGTCGGCATCGGTGCCACTGAATTCTCGAAGAACTCGGGACGAACGCCGATGCAGTTAGCCACCGAAGCCTGTATCGCTGCGTGCGTAGATGCAGGACTCGCCCCGAGCGAGGTTGACGGCATGGTCGTCTACTCCGCAGAGAAAAACACCGAAATCGAGGTTGCTCGAAACCTCGGAGTAGAGCAGTTGACACACTTCTCGATGATCAATCACGGCGGTGGCGCTGCCTGCGGGGTTGTTGCCCAGGCGGCAACGGCCCTGTACTCGGGTGCCGCCACATACGTGCTGGTCTATCGAGCGTTCAATGAGCGGTCGTGGCATCGATTCGGTCAGGGTGTGCAAGACGTGCACCAGAGCCCCGAAGCGTTCGACGTGAGCTTTAGTTGGACATCCCCGTTCGGGTTGCTCACGCCGGCGCAGTGGATCGCCATGTTTGCCCGCCGTTACATGCACGAATACGGCGCCACCACCGAGGACTTCGGTCGGGTTGCAGTGGCGGATCGCAAACATGCCGCCACGAACCCGGCTGCGTTCTTCTACGAGAAGCCGATCACGCTGCAGGACCATCAAGACAGTCGGTGGATCGCCGAACCCCTGCGACTGCTCGACTGTTGCCAGGAAAGCGACGGGGGCCAGGCTCTCTTGCTGACCACCGTCGACCGGGCCGCTGACCTGGCTCAGCGGCCGGCCATTGTCTCCTCAGCAGCACAAGGCGTCGCCGCTGATCAGCACATGATGCGCAGCTACTATCGCGAAAACATCACGGGCTTGCCCGAGATGGGTGTCGTCGCGAAGCAACTATGGGAGTCGACGGGCGTGACCCCAGCTGACATCCAAACGGCAATCATCTACGACCACTTCACGCCGATGGTCCTTCCCCAACTCGAGGAGTTCGGCTTCTGCGGACGAGGCGAAGCCAAGGACTTCATCGCTGATGGCAATATCGAACTCGGTGGTGGGCTGCCGATCAATACCAACGGTGGCCAGCTTGGCGAGGCTTACATCCACGGCTTGAATGGGATCGCCGAGGCGGTCCGTCAGATCCGCGGCACGTCGGTCAACCAGGTCGACGATGTCGAGCACGTGCTTGTCACGGCCGGAACCGGTGTGCCGACGAGCGGTCTGATTCTGGGGCAGCCCTGATCCCGCCAGTGGGGGCTCAGAGACGTTCGATGATGGTGACGTTGGCGACTCCGCCGCCTTCGCACATGGTCTGAAGGCCATAACGACCGCCGGTACGTTCGAGTTCGTGCAACATCGTGGTCATGAGACGCGCGCCGGTTGCGCCCAGAGGGTGGCCAAGGGCGATGGCCCCTCCGTTGACGTTCACCTTTGCCGGGTCGAAGTCGGTTTCTCGCAGCCACGCGAGCGGCACAACCGCGAACGCTTCGTTAATCTCCACAAGGTCGATGTCGCCGGCCGTGAGCCCAGTCCGCTCTAGCGCACGCTGGGTTGCCGGGATCGGAGCGGACAGCATCATGATCGGATCGTCGGCCATGACCGAGATGTGGTGAATGCGAGCCTTTGGCGTGAGGCCATGTCGCTTCAGGCCGACCTCGTTGGCGACGAGGATGGCAGCGGATCCATCCGAGATCTGTGATGCGCACGCCGCAGTGAGGTTGCCATCGGGTACGAGCGTTGGCAGCGACTGAATCTTGTCGATGTTGGGCTCACGGGGCCCCTCATCCTGTTCGATTCCGGCGAGTGGGGCGATCTCCGGTTCGAATCGACCTTCGGCGCGAGCTCGGATTGCCCGTTCGTGGGACTGGATGGCGAACGCTTCCATCTCATCTCGGCCGATGTCCCATTTTTCGCACATCATCTCGGCCCCGACGAACTGGCTGACCTCGCCGGTGCCGTAGCGGGTTGTCCAGCGCGATGAACCGGTGAATGGATCGTCAAAGCCCAATGCCTGTCCGGCCGTCATCGCCGATGAGATGGGAATCATCGACATGTTTTGGACGCCACCCGCCACAACGATGTCCATCGTGGCGCTCATGACTGCTTGAGCCGCGAAGTGCACTGCTTGCTGCGCAGAACCGCACTGTCGGTCGATTGTCACGCCGGGTACGTGCTCAGGTAGGTCGGCGGCAAGCCAGCAGGTTCGCGCGATGTTGCCGGACTGGGGGCCGACGGAATCGACGTTACCGAAGACGACGTCGTCGACGTCGCTCGGGTCGATGCCGGTTCGCTCGATCAGCGCGCTGATGCTGTGCGCGCCGAGGTCGGCGGGATGGACCTCGGAGAGGCCGCCACCGCGCCGACCAACTGGTGAACGCACTGCGTCGATGATGAATGCTTCGGTCATGAAGTGATGCTCCTATCGGAGTGTGGGGTCGATTCGTTTGCCGCTGGTGAAGACAGCTTGCCCTTCGGCGGTCGATTCGGGCAGGTTGCCATCGATGATTAGTTGAGGGGCCAAGGCCAGAGCCTCAGCGCGGCTCTTCTCGCGTCCGGCCCAAAGCGCTCGTACGGTGCCTTCGACTGCGGCCGTCGGCTGTGACGCGATCGCTTGAGCGATCCGTCCGGCAGTGGCGTGCAGTTCGTCCAGGGGTACGAGGTCTTGGACGAACCCGATCTGGTGTGCTCGCTGTGCGGTCATACGCTCATGATTCCCCATGAGTGCGATTCGGGCGAGTTCGCCGAACGGCAACTGGCCGACCAGCAAGATCGGTTCGAACGCTGCGGTCATGCCATAGGTGGTGTGAGGGTCAAAGAAGGTCGCAGTCTCGGCGGCAACAATGGTTTCGACTTCCCCGAGAAGGTAGAAGGCGCCACCGCAGGCCATGCCGTTCACGGCGGCGACCACTGGTTTCAAGAGCCCGGCTGCCTTCGGGCTGAGACGGAGACCGGGATCATTGATCTTCGTTGGATCAGCCGGCTGGGGAACGTCCCAGTTGCGATCGATTCCTGTGCAGAACGCCTTGTCTCCAGACCCGGTGAGCACCACGGCGCGGACAGCGTCGTCGTCGCGAATTATGGTCCATGTGAGTTCCAACTCGTCGGTCAGTTGCTCATCGAACGCATTGTGGCTGTCCGGACGGTTGAGGACGACCCAGGCGACCGCGCCGTCTAGCCGGGTCAATACCGTGGCAAGTTCGAGGTCAGCAAACGAGGTGGTCATGGTCTCATTCTGGATGGCTAGGTTGGTCTTCGACGGTGATCCCCTCAGAATCTGAAGGAGCGTCAGATTCCGATGCTACGCTCGAAATCATGACGGATCTACCAAAGATCATCTCTGTTGATGATCATGTTATCGAGCCGGCGAATCTCTGGATCGACCGCTTACCCAGCAAATACCACGATGTTGCTCCGCGTAGCCATCGACTTCCTGTGAAGGAGATGACATTCATCGGGGGCAAATTCACGGCAATCCCCGGTGAGGTTGGCGATGAAGGCGATCTGGTGGACTGGTGGTTCTACGAGGATCTTCGCCGTCCACTGACTCGGCTCGACACCGCGGTCGGTTTCGCCCGAGACGAAGTGATCCTCAAGGGCATCAGCTACGACGAGATGCGGCAGGGCTCCTACAAGCTTGACGAGCGCCTTGCCGACATGGATGTGAACGACGTCGAGGCGTCAATGTGTTATCCGACCTTCCCTCGCTTTTGTGGTCAGACGTTCTCCGAAGCACAGGATAAAGAACTCGCGTTGTTGTGCGTCCAGGCCTACAACGACTGGACGATCGAGGAATGGTGTGCTCCGTCGGAGGGCCGCCTGATTCCTCTCGGCATCGTGCCACTGTGGGACCCACACCTGGCCGCCGCCGAGATACGGCGAAACGCTGACCGGGGTGTGCATGCCGTCTGCTTCAGTGAGATTCCCAGCAATCTTGGGCTGCCGTCGATCCATGATGCCGACGGTCATTGGCTCCCGTTCTTCGAGGCATGCAGCGAGACGGAGACCACGATCAATATGCACATCGGGTCGGGCTCCAAGATGCCCTCGACCAGCCCGGACGCTCCGGCTGCGGTGGGAAGCACGCTCACCTTCGCCAACTGCTGCTTCTCGATGGTGGACTGGTTGCTTAGCGGACACTTCACCACGTTTCCCAAGCTTCAGATCGCGTACGCAGAGGGCCAGATCGGGTGGATTCCCTACATCCTCGAACGAGCCGACACCGTGTGGGAAGAAAACCGTGGCTGGGGTGGCATCGCCGACAAGGTGCTCGAACCGCCGAGTGATCTCTTCCGCAAGCATGTGTATGGCTGTTTCTTTGATGACGCGTTCGGCCTGGAGTCGATTGCCGACATTGGTGAAGACAACATCACCTACGAAACCGATTATCCGCACAGCGACTCGACGTGGCCGCACAGTTCCAAGATCGCAGAAGAACAGACTCGCGGTTTGACCGAGGAGCAGATCTACAAGGTGCTGCGGGGCAACGCCATCAACATGTTGCACCTCGAGGACTATCGGGCAGCCGACAAGGCAGCTGGCATCTCCGTCTTCAGCTCGTGAACCGAACCGTTCCGGCGTTGATTCACCGGGCGGCGATGAAGTTCGGCAATCTCGAAGCTGTGGTCGCGCCGGATGTGCGTTGGACCTTTGCCGAGCTTGCCGAGCGCGCTGAGCGAGTCGCCGGGGCGTTCGTCGCCGCGGGGGTTGAGCCAGGCGACCGAGTGGCGATCTGGGCTCCGAACATCCCGGAGTGGATTGAGGCGGTACTCGGGATTCATCTGGCCGGCGGTGTCCTCGTGCCGCTCAACACTCGGTTCAAGGGGCCAGAGGCGGCGCAGATCCTCGATCGAAGCCGAGCAAAGGTGCTGCTGTGCGTCAATGGCTTCCTTGGCAACGACTATGTCGAGATGCTTTCCGGCTTCGACCTCACCCATCTCACCCAGACCGTGGTGCTTCGTGGCGAACAGCCGAACGGAACCATCGGCTGGGCCGAGTTTTTGAACAAATCGACCGATGCCGCGTTGCCAGACGTCGGCGAGTTCGACCTATCCGACATTCTCTTCACATCGGGCACGACGGGGCGCCCGAAAGGGGTCCTGGCCACGCATCATCAGACAGTTCGCGTGTTCACCGATTGGTCAGACATCGTCGGGCTTCGCCGTGGCGACCGCTATCTGATCGTCAACCCCTTCTTCCATACGTTCGGTTACAAGGCCGGCATCATTGCCTCGCTCATCCAGGGCTCGACAATGGTTCCTGAACCGGTGTTCGACGTGCCGACCGTTTTGCAACGCGTGTCGGAGGAATCGATCTCGATGCTTCCGGGACCCCCGACCCTCTACCTGTCGATCCTGAACCACCCAGATCGTGAGGACTACGACCTGAGTTCGCTTCGATTGGCTGTCACCGGCGCGGCAGCAGTGCCAGTTGAAATGATCAATCGCATGCGGACCGAACTCACCTTTGAGACGATCCTCACCGCCTACGGCCTTACCGAGTCAACGGGAACTGTGTCGATGTGTCGTCCCGGCGACGATCCCGAGATCATCTCTTCCACGTCGGGAAGGGCGATTCCCGATGTCGAGGTCCGCATCGTTGGTGGCGACAACCGGGAACTGTCACATGGCGAACAAGGCGAGATTGTCGTTCGCGGCTACAACGTCACCCAGGGCTATTTCGAAGATCCGCACGCCACGAACGAAGCCATCGACTCTGACGGATGGCTTCACACCGGCGACATCGGTGTGATGGATGCCGAAGGCAACATCGACATCACCGATCGACTCAAAGACATGTTCATCGTTGGTGGGTTCAATGCCTACCCAGCCGAGATCGAGAACAGCCTGGTGTCGCACCCGGCGATCGCCAACGCTGCCGTCGTGGGTGTACCTGACGATCGACTGGGCGAGGTTGGCTATGCCTTCATTGTTCTCCGATCAGGTGAGACGGTGGAGGCCGATGAAGTCGTCGCCTGGTGTCGCGACCAGATGGCCAACTACAAGGTGCCTCGGGCCGTCCATATCGTCGATGCGCTCCCGCTGAATGCCAGCGGCAAGGTCTTGAAGTATGAACTTAGACATCTGATTGATGAATGGGAGAGTCGATGAGAGGGATCATCTACGACGGGACCGAGACAAAACTCGTTGACGGTCTGGAGTTGTGTGAACCCGGGCCCCGCGACGTCATTGTTGACATAGCGGCTGCTGGACTGTGTCACAGCGACCTGTCCTACATGTCGGGCATGTACCCCGTGCCGAGTCCCGGGGTCTGCGGGCACGAGGGTGCCGGCGTCGTTTCCGCGATTGGTGCGGCCGTCACCAATGTGAGGGTTGGTGACCATGTGGTCATCGCAACTCTGTCCGCCTGTGGAATGTGTGAAGCATGTGGTGATGGTCGACCGACCGCTTGCCGGGCCACGCTCGGCCGCAGCCGCATGCCGTTCACCACCGCGGACGGTGAACAGATCCATATGTTCGCCGCCACCAGCGCGTTCGCCGAGAAAACGATCGTTGCCGACATCCAGTGTGTTCGGATTCCCAAGGACGTGCCGCTCACATCTGCCGCCCTGATCGGGTGCGGGGTGGTCACCGGCGTTGGTGCGGTGATGAATCGGGCGCGCGTGCAGCGCGGTGAAACCGCCATTGTGTTCGGCGTCGGAGGGGTCGGCCTCAACGTCATTCAGGCCCTTCGGATAGTGGGTTCGCCGACGATCATCGCGGTTGACACCGTCCCAGAGAAGGAAGGCCTCGCTCGCCAATTCGGCGCCACGCATTTCATTGACGGTGGGGCCGAAGATCTTGTGGCCCAGGTGGGGGCCATCGCCCCCCACAGCAGCCGGGCCGAGCGCGGCTGGTTCAACAGTGGCGGTGTCAACTGGGCCTTCGACTGTGTTGCCCACCCCGACGTCACCTGGAACGCGTTGGAGTGTCTCGACTGGAATGGGTCGGTTGTCGTGGTTGGCGTAGCGAGCCAGACCGCGGAGTTCAAAGGCCTCTACACCCGCCTCACACAGGTGGAACGCGGCATCATGGGTTGTCGCTACGGCAGTATTTCCCCGCACCGCGACATCCCTCGCATCGTCGAGATGTATCGGGCCGGCGACCTCCTTCTCGATGAGTTGGTAAGCGCCAGCCATCCGGTCGAGGATTGGGAGATCGCTCGAGATGAACTGAAATCGGGCAAGGTGGCCCGAGGGGTCATCACCTTCGGCTGAGCGGACCAATGACGACGCTGCTCGATCTTCATGATGAGGTGGTTGCCACCGATGGGGACCGCGAAGCCTTCGTGCAACCTTTGGCCGATGGCAGTGTTCGACGGATCACGTTCGCTCAGTGGGCGGCGCATGCCGATGGTGTCGCCCAGAGGTTGATTGCCGATGGGGTGCAACCCGGCGACGTTGTCGCCATCCACATGGCCAGCTCGATTGACTACGCAATCGCGTACAACGCCATCCTCCGGGCTGGTGCTGTCGCCACCGGAGTCAACCCTCGGCTCGGTTCGTCAGAGATCGCCCACATCAATGACCGAGGTCGACCCGTCCAGACACTCACCGGGCTGCCCGCCTACGAGATCGGGGACCCGCTGGCGCGGCGAGTGGACAGTGTCAACACGGATCCTGTGGCAATCGTGTGGACGGGCGGTACGACGGGGATGCCAAAGGGAGCATGGTTCGACCACCGTTGTCTCGAGGCGATGACCGACGGGGCGGCTCCCCTCAGCCAGTTCGGTGATCGTCGACTTTCGCCGCTTCCGTTCGCTCATGTCGGATACATGACCCGCATGTGGGACGAGCTCACCCATCGAGTGACCACCATCATCGTGCCCTCACCCTGGACGGCGGAAGGAGCGCTGCGAGTCATCGAGTCCGAGCAGGTCAGCGTCTGCCAAGGAGTGCCGACCCAGTACCGGCTCATGTTCGACCACCCACTCGCGGCCGACACGGACGTTTCGAGCCTGCGAATTGCGGGCATTGGGGCATCGCGTATTCCTCCCGAACTTGTGATTGAGATGAAGGAGACTCTGAAGTGCCCGGTCGTTGTCCGCTACGCCAGCACGGAAAGCTGCCTTGCCACGGGAACCCGTCTCGACGATGACGTCGAGACGATCTGCGCCACCGTTGGTCGGCCCAACGGTGGCGTTCAGGTGCGGATCGCCGACGACGGCGACCGGCCCGTGGGCGCTGGGCTGGTGGGCAACGTGCAGATCTGCAGCCGCGCCGTGATGCGTGGGTACTGGAACGAGCCGGACCGGACGGCCGAGTCGTTCACGCCCGACGGTTTCGTGCGTACTGGCGATCTCGGATCTCTCGACGACGACGGCAATTTGCGGCTGGCGGGGCGATCGACAGAGATGTACATCCGGGGCGGCTACAACGTGTATCCGATCGAGATCGAGAATTGTTTGGGCGAGCACTCGGGCGTGGCGGCTGCCGCGGTACTCGGCACACCGGTCGATGATCGTCTTGGTGAGATTGGTGTCCTGTTCGCCGTTCCCGTTCCTGGCACGACCCTGTCTCTTGCCGAAGTGCGCGGTTTTGTCAGTGACCGCTTGGCCAGTTACAAGGCGCCCGACGCGCTCATCGAGGTTGAGCAGCTCCCGGTGACGCCGATCGGCAAGGTAGATAAACGTCAACTCCAACCCCAGGCAGCTGAGGAGGCCGCAACATGGACCAGATGAATTCAACACTGTGGGCGAGTATCTGTGCTCGGGCCGACGCGACGCCCCTGAAGCAGATGGCGATCGACGAGGCCGGACGAACCATGACGTTCGCCGAGTATCGGGATGCGTGTGAGGTGTCAGCGGCCGGTCTCGCGGACCGCGGGGTCGGCGCCGGCAGCGTCGTCTCCTGGATCTTGCCGAGCACCATCAAATCGCTGGTTCTCGCGGGGGCTCTCTCGCGCCTTGCCGCAGTGCAAAATCCGATCCTTCCGATCTATCGCAACAAGGAAATTGGTTTCATTATCGATCAGGCGAAGTCTGAGCTTTTGATCGTGCCGCGCCAGGTCCGAGGTTTCGACTTCGCAGCAATGGCCCATGAGCTGGCGGCGGTGAACGGAGTCGAGGTCTTGGTGGTCGATCCCGAACTCCCGTCGGGTGACCCAGCGAAACTGGCGTCCTTTGCCTCAACCGCTGACGACGTCCGCTGGCTTTTCTACTCGTCAGGTACAACCGCGGATCCCAAGGGCGCCATGCACTCCGATGCTTCAATATCCGCCGCGTCGGATGGGATGCAATCTGGCTGCCATATCAGCCTCGAGGACAAGAGCGCAGTTGTCTTTCCCATCACCCACGTGGGAGGGCTTGTCTGGCTATTCAACTCCATGCAGACCGGCGTCGAGCTCCTCATGGTCGAGGCCTTCAACCCGGCGACATCACCTCAGTGGCTGGGTGATCATGGATGTACGTGTGCGGGTGCCGGTACTGTCTTCTTTCAGTCATACCTCGCCGCGCAACGAGCACTGCCTGAGGGGGAACAGCTGCTCCCCGACGTTCGCATCTTCAACGGCGGTGGTGCCCCCAAACCGTTGACTCTTCATGGGGAACTCGTCGAGACATTCGGCGCCCCCTTGCTGAATGGTTGGGGCCTTACCGAAGCGCCGATCGCAACAATGGCCTCGGTGGATGACCCTCATGACAAGTTGGCAGCCACTGAGGGCCGGGCGGTTCCTGGAACCCAGCTTCGGGTGATGCTCGACAACGAACAGATCGGCCCAAATCGCGAAGGCGAGCTTCAGGTCAAAGGTCCGCAGGTGTGCAAGGGGTACTTGGATCCACGCCTCGACGCTGAAGCATTCGTCGATGGATGGTTCCGCACCGGTGACCTCGGCATGATCGACGACGATGGCTATGTCACCATCACCGGCCGTCTCAAGGATGTGATCATCCGAAAGGGCGAAAACATCTCGGCCAAGGAGGTCGAAGACATCATCAACTCGCATCCCGCGGTGGGTGAGGTGGCGGTGATCGGGCTCCCCGATGCAGAACGAGGAGAGCGAGCATGCGCCGTGATCGTGGCGACCGGCGACCGGCCGCTGACTCTTGACGAGCTGACGGGACACATTGCGACGTCGTCGCTGTCGAAGCACAAGTATCCCGAACAGCTGGAGTTTGTGGATGTGCTCCCGCGTAATCCGACTGGCAAGATTCTGAAAAAGGATCTTCGCAAGCGGTTCGGTTAGATCCCGCGTTTCTGACGCAACGTCAGAAACCGGTAGGGTTTCACCTCGATGGACCTTCGCTACACCGATGAGGAGCAGGAGTTCCGCCATGAACTCCGGGCATGGCTCGACGGTGTCCTGTCTGAGATCGGGCCCGAGCCGGACCGCCAGGACTGGGCGGCCCGGCGCACCTATGAGACCGGTTGGCAAAAGCAGCTGCACGAGGCTGGGTACGCAGGCATCAATTGGCCGTCGGAGTTTGGGGGTCGTGGTGCCACGCCCACCGAGCATCTGATCTTCCTTGAGGAAACCGAGCGCGCCAAAGCTCCCTATGTTGGGATGAACTTCGTCGGGCTGCTCCACGCCGGCCCGACGCTCATCGTCGAAGCCAACGATGAGCAGAAAGCGAAGCATTTGCCTGCGATCCTGCGCGGTGACGACGTGTGGTGTCAGGGATTCTCGGAACCGAATGCTGGAAGCGACTTGGCAAGTCTTGGCTGCCGAGCAGTGCGTGACGGCGATGACTACGTCGTCAGCGGTCAGAAGATCTGGACAAGCTTCGCCCATGTGGCCGACCACTGTGAGCTCCTGGTGCGCACCGACGCCGAGGCGCCTAAGCATCGTGGCATCACCTGGCTGATCATGGACATGACCGCTCCTGGAATCGACATCCGGCCCCTTCGAACGATGGAAGGCTCTACCGAGTTCGCCGAAATGTTCCTTGACGAAGTTCGAATTCCAGTGTCGAACAAGGTCGGTGACGAGAACGACGGTTGGCGGGTAGCCATGACGACCCTCAGCTTCGAGCGAGGCACCGCGTTTGTGAGCGAGATGCTCCAGACGATGGAACTCTGTGCCGACCTCGCACGGCTGGCGAAGTCGATCACCCGAACCTCCGGCGTTGCGTGGGACGACATCGGGTTGCGGCGAGATCTCGGTCGGATCGCGGCCGAGCTCGATGCCTTGTGGGCGCTCACAAAACGAAACATCTCCGAGGCCACCCGCACCGGGTTGGTCGGGGCTGGTGGCAGCGTCTTCAAGCTCGCCTACACCGATCTTCGCCACCGGCTCGGCGACACGGCACTTCATTTGCTCGAGCGGGCATCACTCTCGCTTGATGATCTCGGCGAACTGCCATCGGGCCAGCATGTGCAGGGCCGAATCCATGGCCTGTCGATGACAATCGCGGCCGGTACTACCCAGGTACAAAAGAACATCATTGCCGAGCGCTTGTTGGGGCTCCCGAAGGAACCCAAGGTCGGCGGCTGATGGACTTCTGGCTGACCGACGATCACGAGGCGTTGCAGGAGGGAATTCGATCGTTCGTCGATGGCCGGTTCCCGCTTGACGCAATCGCCGAACGCGAAGAGACCGACGCAGTCGTGGATCTGGAGAAATGGCGAGAGCTCGGTGAGCTTGGCGTGTTCTCGCTGCGTGCAGACGGGTTCGACTTCCGTTCGGCTGTGCTCGCGTTCGAAGAGCTCGGACGGGGCTTGGTCCCGGGGCCCCTCGTATTGACGCATCTGGCGACGGGACTGATCGACGGAGCGGCCGACGGATCGGCGCTTGTTGGTCACTATGAACCCGGTGATACCGCCACGCTGATTGAACACCACGCGCAGTTGACGGATCTGCTGTGGCTGCGTGACGACGGGATTGTTCGGCTTGACCCGGCCTCGCTGGCGACCGCTGCGGTGGAGCGGCCCCTTGACCCGCTGTCGCCGATTACTGCGGTGCTCGAGTCGGTCTCTGGCGAGATGATCGGATCGTCAGAAGACTCGACTCATGCTCGATTGGCCGGCACTCTCCTTACCGCAGCGCTGCAGGTTGGTATCGCAAACGCCGCCCTGGACGTGTCAACTACCTACGCCAACGAACGTGAACAGTTCGGCCGCCCGATCGGCAGCTTCCAAGCCGTGAAGCATCTGCTGGCCGAGATGCTCGTCAAAGCCGAGGTCGCTCGGTCGGCGGTGTATGCCGCAGCGTGTGCCCTCGACGGCGCCTCAGACGATGCGCCGGCGCGGGCTGTGTCGGTGGCCAAGGTCATGGCGGGCGACGCCGCAATCTTCGGTGGACGAACCGGGATTCAAGTGCATGGGGGCATGGGATTCACCTGGGAAGTGCACATCCAGCGCTACTGGAAACGAGCGATTGTGCTCGACAACACATTTGGTTCATCCGATCACCACGCAGTGAGGGTGGCTGCCACCCTGACGAACCCACTGCCATCTGATGAGAGGTCCTGAGTATGGGAATCTGCGACGAGCGAGTCGTCATTGTCACCGGTGCAGGCCGTGGACTCGGGCGGGCCCACGCCCTCGCATTCGCGGCGGAGGGCGCCAAGGTCATCGTGAATGACGTTGGTGCCAGCCTCGCCGGCGAGGGTGAGGATCGATCACCGGCGCAAGAGGTGGTTGATGAGATTGTTGCCGCTGGCGGGATGGCCGCCACCAATAGTGATGATGTTGCTGATTGGGATGCTGCGGGTCACATGATTGAGCAAGCGATCGAGACGTGGGGTCGCCTTGACACATTGGTGTGCAATGCCGGGATCGTGCGTGACCGAATGATTGTCAATATGTCGATTGAGGAGTGGGACGCGGTCATCCGCGTCCATCTCCGCGGCATGTTCTGCCCCGTTCGACACGCCGTTGGCTATTGGCGGGAGATGAGCAAGACGGGCACACAAATCGACGGCCGAATTGTGAACACCTCGTCTGGCGCCGGTCTCTTTGGTGCCGTCTCTCAGGCCAACTACTCCGCAGCCAAAGCAGGGATTGCCTCGTTCACCACGGTGGCGGCGGCTGAGCTCGGCCGCTACGGGGTGCTGGCCAATGGCATCGCTCCCGCGGCGCGGAGTCGGATGACCGAAGAGGCCTTCTCGGAGATGATGCGCAAACCGGAGTTCGGTTTTGATGCCATGGACCCGGCGAATGTCAGCCCGTTGGTCGTCTGGCTTGGTTCTGGTGCGTGCAACGTGTCGGGCCGGATGTTCGAAACCGAAGGGGGCAAGATCTCCGTGGCTGATGGTTGGCAGCATGGATCCGCATTCGACAAAGGGGCCCGTTGGAAACCTGATGAGATCGGTTCCATCGTCTCGGACCTGGTCAACAGTGGTCCAAGCCCCGCTCCCGTCTACGGTGCATAGCCGTGCCAGCCGAGAGCAATCCTGACGAAATTATGGTGGCTACCGATGGTAGATCCATTGGTAGGCGGGCGATGGTGACGCGGCGGCGTCTGCTCGATGCCACGCGTGATCTGCTGGCTCGTGACGGGCCATTTGATCTGAAGCTGGTCGATATCACCCGTGAGATCAATGCATCTCCGGCGACCTTCTACCAGTACTTCACCGATATCGACGACGCGCTGCTTTGCTTGGCGGATGATGTCGAGAAGTCCTCCGCCGACCTCCTGCCGTTGCTCGAAGATCCGTGGCAGAGCGAGGACGACTTCCCCAAAGCGCGGGCCTTTATCGATGCCTACATGCACTTTTGGGACCTGAATGGACCGGTGCTTCGTGTCCGGAACCTGAAAGCCGAGGAAGGGGAGCCAGCGTTCCGGGTGAAGCGAAGCGAATCTCAGGTTCCATTGCTCGAGGCACTCGCCGCCATGGTTGACGATTCGGTCAAGGCTGGTCGAGTTCCAGCAGACGCGAGCTCGACTGCTCGAGGCGCGGCGATGTTGGCCATGCTTGAACGGCTCACGGCCTATCGCGACGGGCTTGCTAGCCGCGGCACGGGAGCCGAGGCGTTGGCGAACACGATGACGAGAATTCTCTTTCAGACGATCTCGGGACTCACTGGCGAATAGGTGTGCGGCCTATCGCATCGGCGGACCAGCCCACGGCGGGATCGTGGGGCTGTCGGATCCGAACAGTTCGGCTTTGTTGGCCGAGATAGAATCGATGGTCCACTGTTGATCGCCGGCGGTGATGGTGCCGGCCACGGTGGGGATCGCCATGCGGTGGATCTCATCACCGGTGACGATGAACGTTTGCCCGTTCACGTCGCTGGCGGCGTCGCTGGCGAGCCAGGCGACCATGGGTGAAACGTGGGCCGGGTCGTATGGATCGAAACCGGTTTCGGGCTTTTTGAAAATGTCGATCGACTCGTTCATTTGGGTCCGAGCCCTCGGCGCAATGCAGTTGGCAGTGACTCCGTAGCGACCAAGTTCCTTGGCGAGGATGAGAGTCATCGTGACGATGCCACCCTTTGCCGATCCGTAGTTGAGCTGAGCGGGGCCGCCGAAGAGACCGCTCTCACTCGTGGTGTTGATGATGCGGCGAGGACGCAGGGTGGCTCCCTCGGGGAGACTCTTTGCCGTCGCCCGCCAATACTTGCTCGCGTGATGGGCGGTTGCCGCGTGACCCTTGAGGTGGACGTCGAGGACGAGGTCCCATTGGTCTTCGGTCATCGAGAAGCTCATGGCATCTCGCAAGAGGCCAGCGTTGTTGATGATGATGTCGAGTTCGCCGAAGGTGTCGAGAGCAGCTTTGACGAGTTCACCGGTGGCGTCCCAGTCGGCGATGTCGCTCTGGTGAGCGATCGCGACCCCACCGCTCGCGGAGATGGCCTCGGTGACCTCCACGGCCGAGTCCGCAAGGTCGTTCACAACGACCGAGGCTCCCTGCGCTGCGAGTAGTTCTGCATGACAGCGGCCGACGCCTTGTCCTGCTCCTGTGACAATTGCGACTTTGCCGTCGAGTGCGCCCACGTGGGTCTCCCTGGATCGTTTCTGACGTTGATTCAGATACTAGGCAGTCGCGGCTACCGTTACCTCGTGCAGTCGGCAAGGCCATTCACCTCCGTGTCCATTCCCGTCGGGCGATCCGAGGACCGCGATGTGCTGGCGGACCGAGCCCGCCGAGCGGAGGCCTTGGGCATCGATGCGGTCTTTGTCACGGACCACCCCGCGCCCCCAATGAGCTGGCTGGAGAGTTCTGGGCACCCAACGCTCGATCCGTTCGTGGCGCTGAGCTTCATCGCTGCCGCCACCACAACACTCAGGGTGCACACCAATCTCCTCGTGCTCCCCTATCGACACCCGTTGGCGACGGCGAAGGCGGTGGCGTCACTCGACTCGCTTTCGCACGGCAGGCTGATTCTCGGTGTTGGCGTCGGCTACCTCGCCGAGGAGTTTGCCGCGCTCGGTGTCGACGTGGACGAGCGCGGCGCCATGATGGAGGAGGCCCTCATCGCGATGCGTCAGGCGTGGGAGGGAGAGCCCTTTGGTCAGCACGACACCGTGGTCGCCCCCGTACCTGCACAAAATCCTCATCCTCCAATCTGGGTTGGCGGTAACTCGAGAGCGGCGATGCGGCGAGCAGTGCTCTTTGGTCAAGGCTGGTCGCCAATGCCGAGTCCAAAATCGGCCGCATCATTTCTGGGGACCCCAGGGATCGAATCGGTTGACGAGCTTGGCGCCCGCATTGCCATGCTGCATGAGATCGCTGCCGCAGAAGGTCGCACCGATCAGCTGGATGTGGCCGTCATTCCGACCTCTCTGTCGGGGTTTGCTCATGGCGCTTCGATATCGGACACCGACATTCTTGAGGAGATCGCGGCTCTGCGGTCGGTTGGGGCGACGGCGCTCGTTGTTTCGCTGCCCGATGATGGCTGGGATGACCGTATTGAGTGGCTTGCCAATAAGGTTCTTGCCAGAATCTGATACCGTTTCAGAAACGCGTAAAATCAAGGCCCAGGAGGGCAAATCCGGTGACGATAGCTCCTGAATCGCCCACTGAAATCGAGCTACCGAACATCGTCAGCGTTGATGACCATGTCGTCGAACCACCGCACCTTTTCGAGACCTGGCTACCTGCGAAGTTCAAGAGTCATCCCGATGTTCCCCGCGTCGAACGGCGGGGCCTCGCCGGTATGAAATACCTGGGCGGCACGAAGTACGACTTCGATTGGCAAGACGATGCTCCCAAAGCCGACTGCTGGCTCTACGAAGATCTCGTTGCCCCGCACAAAAGGCATGTGGCCGCGGTTGGGTTCAGCCGAGATGAAATGACCGCGTCACCCATCACCTATGACGAAATGCGACCCGGCTGTTATGAGCCCAAAGCGCGTGTCGAAGACATGCTGTTCGACGGCGTAGATGCATCACTCTGCTTCCCGACGATGCCCCGCTTTTGTGGACAGACCTTCTCCGAAGCCAACGACATGGACCTCGCCATGGCCTGTGTCGAGGCCTACAACAACTGGATGATCGAAGAGTGGTGTGGTGACGCCGGCGGCCGTCTCATTCCGTTGCCGATTATCTCGCTATGGGACGTGGAGGCTGCGGCTGCGCAGGTTCGGGGCAACGCGGCCCGAGGCTGTACCGCAGTCGCCTTTAGTGAGATCCCGGCCAAGCTCGGTCTGCCCACGCTTCACAGCGGTTACTGGGAGCCCTTCTTCGAGGCGTGTGAAGAGACGCAAACAGTCATCTGCATGCATATCGGATCTTCATCGCAGATGCCGGCGACATCACCTGACGCCCCGCCTGCGGTGGCGGCGACCCTGAGCTTCGGTAACGCCATGAGTTCCCTTAGCGACTTCCTCTTCTCGGGTGTGCTCGTGCGCCATCCAAATCTGAAGCTGGCGTACAGCGAAGGCCAGATTGGCTGGATCCCCTACATCCTCGAGCGTGCCGACGACGTCTGGCATGAACACCGGGCCTGGGGTGGCGTGAAAGACATTATTCCCGAGCCTCCGTCGACGTACTGGTTCCGTCAGATCTACGGATGCTTCTTCCGAGACGTGCACGGTCTCGAGAGCCTGCATCGCATCGGCCACGACAATGTCACGTTCGAAACCGACTATCCGCACACTGACTCGACGTGGCCCGACACGCGCAAGATCTTCGCTGAACAAATGATGCCGCTGGACAACCCCGAACTCGTCCACAAGATCGCTCGCGGAAACGCCATCGAGATGCTCCGCCTCGATCCCGAAACGGGTCTCTGGCGCGGCTGAGCCGACCATCATGCCATTCCCCGACGATGTCGCCGAACTCGCCACGCGGGTGAATAACTGGGGGCGCTGGGGCGACGACGACCAATTGGGCACACTCAATCTGATCGATGACGCGGCTCGACTACGTGGCGTTGCCGCCGCCACGGATGGTCGGGCCTTCTCGCTCGCGGTTCCATGGTCGAACAACGGCCCGCAGATGGGGTTCATCGAAGGGCGAGTGAACCCTCAGATCTCGACGATGCACACCTTTGCATCGTGGGGCGAGCCTGATGATTTCCGATTTCATGATGAAGCGCTCACCATGGGCACACAAGCCTGCACCCACTGGGACGGACTCGCTCATGCCACGTACCGGGGCGTGATGTACAACGGCACAAGCGATGCCTCCATGGACGCCGGCGCGGTTCGTTGTGGCATTGATCAGATCGACACACTCGTCTCTCGAGGCGTGCTGCTCGATGTCGCCCGCGCCCTCGGCGTTGACCGACTCGAAGGCGGGCATGCGCTCACCGCCTCAGATCTCGATGCTGCCGTCAAATTGGCTGATGTCGAGTTGATGGCGGGCGACGTCTTGCTCCTTCGCACCGGGCACATGCAGTTCTTCCATGAAGGCGATCGCATGACGTACGCCACGTCCGCTGCGGGGCCCAGCCTCCAGAGCGTTGAATGGTTCCACGCGTCGGACTGTGCCGCGGTTGCCACCGACAGCTTGATCTTTGAGGTGTTCCCTTGCGAACGTCCGGAGTTGATGTTGCCGGTGCACTTCTTGCACCTTGTTGAGATGGGTCTGACCCAGGGCCAGAACTTCGACCTTGAGGCGCTGGCCGCCGATTGTGACGCAGACGGCCGCTACTCATTCCTGCTGTCGGCCTCGCCGGAGCCAGTGGTGGGCGGTTATGGCGCACCCGTCAACCCGGTCGCCATCAAGTAGCGCGATGCCTTCGACGCTCGCCGAACTGTTGCTCGCCCGTGTCGATGACCCAAACCCCGGCTACCTGTTCGAAGGCGACTCGATTCCGTGGGGTGAGGTGGTCGAGCGGTGTCTCGTGCGCGCCGAGGCGCTGAGCGAGTTACTTGACTCGACGCGGCCGCCCCATTTCGGCGTGCTGCTGGAGAATGTTCCCGAGTACCTCTTGTGGGTCGGCGCCGCGGCGTTGTCGGGGGCCACCGCCGTCGGCCTCAATCCAACTCGGCGAGGCACCGAACTTGTGATGGACGCCACCCACGCCGACTGCCAGTTCGTTGTAACCGGTCAGCCCCACGCCTCGCTGCTGCCCACCGACGTGGCGACCCTTGATGTCGAGAGCCCGGCCTACGACAGGCTGCTCGCCCGTCAGGTTGCCAAACCATTGGGTGGCCCACTGCCGGATGCCGAGACGACCGCGGTCCTGATCTTCACCAGCGGATCTACGAGCGCACCAAAAGCGGTGCGACTGACGAATGGGCGAGCGGGAGCGGCAGGCGAGCGGATGGCTGCGGGGTTCGGCTTGTCAGCTCGCGATGTGGCCTATTGCCAGATGCCGCTCTTTCACGGCAATGCATTGCTTGCCTGCTGGGCGGCCGCCTTGGCGGGGGGTTCGGCCGTTGTCTTACGACGTCGATTCTCCGCGAGCGAATTCATCGAGGACGTGCGCAAATACGGGTGCACCTATTTCACCTATGTCGGCCGCAGTGTCCAATACGTTCTTGCTCAGCCCGCGCGCAACGATGACATCCACAACACGCTGCGAGTCGGATTTGGTACCGAAGCATCGGTTGTTGACCGCGCTGCGTTTGAGCAACGTTTTGGATGTGCGCTTGTCGAGAGCTACGGATCAAGCGAGTCCGCCATCGTGCTCGTGCGTACGCCGGATACGCCACCGGAAGCCCTGGGCGTGCCCCGACCCGGTGATGATGCAGATATTGCCGTTGTCGATGCGGACGGCAACGAGCGCCCGGCAGGGGAGGTTGGTGAGCTCGTCAACCGCGCCGGCGGCGGTCCGTTCGAGGGGTACTACAACAACACGGAGGCATCCGAGCATCGACTTCGTGATGGCTGGTTCTGGAGCGGAGATCTTGCCTGGCGGGATGAGAACGGATACTTCCATTTTGCGGGCCGTGTCGACGACCGCATCCGAGTCGACGGCGAGAACCTCAGTGCAGCACGGATCGAGTCGCTGCTCGAACGCCTGCCCGGTATTGCCGCGGCCGCCGTCTACGCGGTGGCGGATCCTTCAACCGGTGACCTGGTGATGGCGGCGCTGGAGATGGAACACGGAGTGACCTTTCAACCTGAGGCATTCCATGCGTCGCTCATGGCCCAGCCCGACTTGGGCACCAAATGGCCACCCAGTTATGTCCGCATCGTCGAGGAGTTACCCATGACCGCCAACAACAAGGTGCAGATCAGCGTGCTTCGGTCCACGGGTTTCGATACGAGCGACCCCATCTGGCGTGCCGTGTACCGAGGTGGGGCGTACGAGCCCAGTGAGAGAAACGCATGACGAATACCGCACGATGGTTTGACGGCAAGGTTGTGCTCGTCACGGGAAGTAGTCGTGGGCTGGGACGGGCGATGGCGCTCGGCTTCGCCGATGCCGGCGCGGACGTGATCGTGAGCAGCCGGACGAAGTCCGACTGCGACGTGGTCGCTGGGGAGATACGAGCGCTCGGGCGCCGGGCGCTCTCCGTCGCCTGTGACATCTCGGAGTGGGAGAGCTGCGCAGCCCTGGTTGACGCAGCGCTCTCGCAGTTCGACCGGATCGATGTGCTGGTCAACAACGCCGGGGCATCCTTTGACCGCTCGTCGTTGCTGGATATCTCCGAGGAGGAATTCGATGCCAGCCTTGCGGTCAACTTGAAAAGCACTGTTCGGATGACACAGCTCTGCGCCCCTCATATGTCGCCGGGCGGCGCGATGATCAATATCAGCTCCACTGCCTCAACCAAGCAGCGACCATCGACGTTTGTGTATGCCGCCGCCAAAGCCGGAGTCAATGCCTTCACCCGAGCAGCGGCTAACGAACTGGGCGCTCATGGCCTTCGCATCAACGCGATTTGTTGTGGCCCGTTTGCCACCGGTGCCCTGGATGCGTGGCTCGCCGACCCGGCGGCGCGCACAGCGATGGAGGAGGAGTCGAGTCTCGGCGTGATCGGGCAACCCGAGGATGTGGTCGGCACCGCACTCTGGATGGCGTCGCCGGCATCCGCCTACCTGCAAGGTCAGGTGGTCACACTCGACGGTGGACGTTCGCGTTGACCGCTACCAACCCTTGAACTCGGCGTCGCGCCGTTCGATGAAGGCGTTCACACCCTCATGGAAGTCGTGCGTGGTGCTGGCAAGTTCCTGGGCCCACGCTTCATCAGCGAAGGCCGTGACGCGGTCGCTATCCAGTGACCGGTTGAGCAGCCATTTCGTGAGCGATACGGCCTTGGTGGGAGCGCCGGCGAGGCGCTGCGCCCACTCATCGACCTCGTCGTTGAGATCAGCGGCAGGAACCGCCTTGTTGATCAGACCCAGCCGTTCAGCGTCGGCTGCCATCACGTTGTCGCCAAAGAACATCAGCTCTTTGGCCTTGGCCAATCCGACCAAGCGCGGAAGCATGTAGGCCCCTCCGCCGTCAGGTGTGATCCCGCGTCGAACAAAGATCTCGATGAACCGTGCGGTGTCTGCGGCCACGGCCAGGTCACAGGCCAGGGCAAGATGTGCTCCCAGACCGGCCGCGGTGCCGTTGACGGATGCGATCACCGGCTTTTCACAATCCATGATCGCGGTGACCAGTCGCTGGGCCCCATGCCGGATGTTACGGCCGACGTCGCCGAGGGTTCGTTCCGGCGCCCCTTCGGGGCGAGATGTTTCGGGGATCTTCGAAACCCGGAGGTCCGCACCGGTGCAGAAGTGTTTGCCGCTAGCGCCGAGCACGATCACCCGCACGTTCAGGTCGTTGCCGACCTCGTCGAAAATCTCGATCATGCGATTGCGTTGATCGGGGGTAAGCGCGTTCGCCGCCTCGGGCCGGTTGAGCGTCAGCCTGGCCACACCATTGGTGACGTCGTAGAGCAGATCGTCGGTATCGGTCATGCGTGGCCTCTTCGTATGGGTGGATTGTCTAGCGAGCGGTGACGGTGCGGGTATCGCGGCCGGAGCGTAGCAAGGTGCCCGGCACGGCTCCGGTAGTGACCCCGTGCTCAACAATGGCGACACCGTTGCAGAGCACCCGTTCGACACCGTTCGAGTCAGCCACGAGTCGCGGCGACTCGCCTGGCAGATCCTTGACCAGCTTTGCCGGTCCGCTATCGACGGCTGCAGGGTCGAGCATGACGACATCGGCGTGGTTGCCGACCTTCAGCGTTCCGCGATCTTTCAAGCCAAAGAGCGATGCGGGGTCGCTGGTCATCAACTGAACCGCGTGTTCGACCGTAGTGAGGCGACGGCCCCTGATGCAATCGCCGATGAATCTGGTCGGGTACGGGGCTCCGCACATGCGGTCGAGGTGAGCGCCGGCGTCTGAGCCGCCGATCATGGCCCGGCCGTCACTCCAAAGCTCGGCCCGCATCCGCCACGACTCATCGTCGTCATCTTGAGGAGTCGGCCACCAGATCGTCTGCAGACGATCGGCAATCGAAATGTCGAGGAAAGTGCCGAACGAGGACATGTTGCGTTCGGCCGCGATGTCTTTGACCCGGCGACCAGAGAGACCTTCGTTCTCGTCGGAATAGGTATCGCCGACGACATAGTCGCCCCAGTCGGCGAGTCGCCTGAACACCCCAGCCTCGGGAGATTGGCCGTACTCGAGCAGCCGAACTCGGGTGTCGGGATCTTGGAGTCGACTGATGCGTTCATCGATGTCGGTGTTCAGCACGTCGCCCCATCCCGGGATTAGGAACAGGCCACAGAAGTTTGCCAGCGACATATTCATCGGGACCTGCACCGGCATGGTCAGTGCGATGACCTTGCCTCCGAGTTCGACGGCCCGGTCGTACGCCTGCATCTGGCGGGGAACGCGGTCGGCTTCTCGGCTGTCGACTGTCAGCACGTTCCAGTTCATCGGGCGATTGGCCGCGGCGCTCATGACGCCGAGCAACTCGATTTCGTCGTCGTCGAATCGGTCGAGACAGCCCGGAACGATGCCTTCAAGCGTGGTTCCCTCGTGCCGGCCTGTCTCTTCAGCGAGGGCGATGAGCTCGTCAGGCGTGGCCCAGCGGCTTGCCACCGCCTCGCCCTCGCCGTCGGAGTGCGATGTGCTGTTGGTGAAGGAGAAGCCGAGGGCCCCCGCTTCGAGCGCCTTTGCCAGTTCGGCACGGATCTTTTCGAGATCCTCGGGGCCGGCGGCACTTCCGACGGCTTCGCCACCCATCACGTAGCGACGAATGGCGCAGTGGCCGGCGAGGAAGCCGGCATTCACCGAGATCTGACCGTCGAGGCGGTCGAGGAAGTCGCCAAAACTCTCCCAACTCCAGTCCGTGCCCAACTCAAGGGCCTTCAACGGCATGCCTTCGACCTTCGCCATCATTTTCCGGAGGTAGTCGTCATCGCCAGGTCGCAACGGGGCAAGCGTGAAGCCGCAATTGCCGCCGATGACCGTGGTGACACCGTGGATGCTTGATGGGCTGGCGGTCGGGTCCCACAAGAGTTGCGCGTCATAGTGGGTGTGGGGATCGACGAAGCCGGGGGTGACCAGCTTTCCTGTGGCGTCGGTTTCGACTGTTCCGGGTTCGGGGATCGTTCCGATGGCGGCGATCCGGCCGTCTTTGATGGCGACATCAGCAAGCACCCCTGGGGCGCCGGTCCCATCGATGACTGTTCCGCCTCGTATCACCTCGTCGTACATACGTTCCTTTCGCGCAATCGTGCGTCGAGATATCCCTCGGAGCTCTCGTATCGGCCCACAGGCTACAATCTGACGACGCGTCAGATTGTATTGCAACGGGGGACCTGTGGCCAAGAGTTACCAACTACTCATCGGTGGTGAATGGGTCGATGGTGAGAACGGCACCTCTCCGGTAGTCAACCCTGCGGACGAATCATTGGTCGGCGAGGCCCCCGAGGCATCCGAGCGCCAAGCCAGAGATGCCGCTGCAGCGGCGCAGGACGCGTTCCCAGGGTGGGCGGCGACCCCAGCGCGTGAACGCGCCGCGCTCTTGCACGCGGCTGCCGAGAAGCTGAAGGAACGCCGGGATCGACTGGTGCCGTTGATCATCAGCGAGACCGGGGCAACAGCGAACGTCGGGTCGAGGATGCAGGTGCCCGTGGCGATCGCCCGGTTGCGCGAGTATGCCGAACTTGCGGTTCGTGATCACGACATCGCCTTACCCCCGAATGCGACACCGGCCACGCCGCTCGCGCCTGGCGGTCTCATTGGCGGTGTCGTCGCTCGCCAACCGGTTGGCGCCGTGGCCACGATCTCGCCGTACAACTTCCCACTCGTGAACCAGGCGGGCAAGGTTGCGCCCGCGCTTGCCGCCGGATGCACGCTTGTGATGAAACCGGCCCCCCAGGACCCATTCGCGGTCATCGAGTTGGCCGAGGTTCTCGATGAGGTCGGGGTCCCCGCCGGCGTCGTCAACATCGTCACGAGCGCAGCCCCGGAGCCTGCTGCCGCACTGAGCGGAAGCGACAACATCGACATGGTGAGCTTTACCGGGTCGACGTCGATCGGTGAACGTATCTACGAGTCCGGTGCGAGCACGATGAAGCGACTCCTCCTCGAACTTGGCGGCAAGGGTGCCGCCATCGTGTGCGACGATGCCGACCTCAAGGCCGCCATCGGTGCAATCGCGAGTGTGTGGGGATTCCACAGCGGCCAGATCTGTACGGCGCCAACACGGGTAATCGTGCACAAGAGCCGCGTCGACGAACTGGTTGGCGGTCTCGAGAAGGCTGCTGGCCACATGCGAGTCGGCGACCCGAACGATCCCAAGACCGTCGTTGGGCCGGTTATCTCCGCGGCACAGCGAGGTCGGATTGAGGGTTATATCGACGGCGCCGCCGCCGAGGGGGCCACGCTTCTGATTGATGGCCGCCGACCCGAGCACCTGGAGAAAGGGTTCTATGTCGGCCCCACTCTGCTCACTGACTGCACGCCGGACATGACGATCGTCAAAGAAGAAGTCTTCGGCCCGGTTGTTGCCGTCCTCACCTACGACGATGACGACGAGGCTGTAGCGCTTGCCAACGGCGGCGATTTCGGTCTGTACGACTATGTCTTCTCGGGCGACACGGGAAGGGCCTACGGACTCGCCCGCCGACTTCGCACCGGCAACGTTGGCGTCAACACGGCGCAGCGCAACCCGAATACCGCGTTCGGCGGTTTCAAGATGAGCGGTATCGGTCGTGATGGAGCGGTGTTTGGTCTGCACGCCTACACGGAGTTGCAGTCGATCGTGTGGCCGGCCTGATGCCTGAGGCCTTTCTCGCCGATGTCCGCGTCATCGACCTATCCATGCTCGGTCCCGGCGCACTCGGTGGCCACCTAGTCGACTTCGGCGCGGAGGTGATCAAGGTCGAGTCGCCCTCCGGCGACTACATCCGATCGATGACCTGGCCGATCATCCATGACGAACACGGGTCGAATTCTCTGCTTCACCTGCACGTGAACCGTGGAAAGAAGTCCCTGGTTCTTGACCTGAAGTCCGACGCTGGCCGAGATGCCCTGAGCGAGTTGATCCGATCAGCTGATGTGGTGATCGAGGGGATGCGTCCGGGATTCCTCGACAAGATTGGCTTTGGACCTGCTCGTCTGAAGGAGCTGAAGCCCGACATTGTCGTCTGTTCGCTGTCGGGCTACGGAGCCACTGGCCCGTACCGAAACCTGCCATCGCACGGAGTTGCCTATGACGCGTGGTCCGGTGTTGTGCAGCCGGTGGTCGACGACGACGGCTTCTGTCGGATTCCGCCCCAAGCCAACGTCGGCATCACGGCCGGCCCAGCCTTTGCCGCCATGGCAATCCTGGCTGCCCTGATTCGGGCACGGTCCACGGGCGAACCCGCCGTCATGGAGATAGCGCAGTCCGACGCATCGGCGTACTTCGATTGGTATCGGATCGAAACCGAGCGCGCCCACCAGCGCCCGGCGGACGAGGTGACCGGCAATGCCAGCGATGACGGAGAGCGCCGCGCCGCTGGTCTTGCGGGGATGTGGGAAGGCGTTCGCTACCAGTTTTATGCCTCGGCCGATGGCCATGTGCTTTTCATGGCGAGCGAGAAGATGTTTTGGGAGAACTTCTGTCGAGGGGTGGCCCGTATGGACCTCTTTGAGAGATGGCCAGGTTCCACCTATGCCGACCATGCCCGGGGCAACACCGAGCTTCACAGTCAGCTTCGCGAGATCTTCGCCACCAAGACCACGGCCATGTGGCTGGCGTTCGCCGACGAACACAACACCACGATCGCGCCGGTGAATACTTCTGCATCGGTGATTGAGGACCCCCAGTTCAACGATCGGTTCGACTGGGTCGGTGCCGATTCCTTGGGTGCGGATCAGCTGCTTATCCCGCTCAAGCTTGCCGGTGAGTCACTTCCGATGCCTGATCGAGCCCCTGATCTGGGTCAACACACTGACGAGATCCTGGACGGGCTCACCCAAGATCGCTAGGCGGATCGTGAAGAATCAGTCTGGCAGGTCGCCCATTCCCACGGCGCTGGCGGGCCAGTTGGCGGGCGCAAGAGTGAGTGGATTTGTGCCGACCGGCGCGCCGTACCAGAGGCGGTGCTTGCGTCGAGTGAACAGCCAGTCGCCCTGTCGGCGCTCGTATGTGTCGTGGTATTCGATCAGCTGCACGATCAGTTCACCATCGAGTTCGAGCTCGGCGCGTGTGCCGACGACGCCAGTCGCATGGTCTGCATCCGCGACATCGATGATCTGGTTGGTCACGTGCAGGACCGTCATGCCAAGCGGCGCGAGTTGGCGCTCGAAGTCGGCGCGCAACGCGTCTCGACCTGTGGAATGACGTCCCACGCGTACGTCGTTGACGAATAACTGGGCGAGCGTGGCGAGGTCTCGGCGCCCCATGGCGACCGCGTAGCGGCTGGCGAGCTGACGAATCTGCTCGCACGCATCGAGCCATGCGATCTGATCGGTGTGACGCAAGGACATAGTGGCCGACTGTAGTGGCGCCAACCGGTCTGAATCCGACTGTTCGAGAAAATCTGACGTAGATTCAGAAACAGGTAGGACGAGCAGCACGAGGGCCGATGGACGTTGGTGATTCTCCTGAAGAGACAGCATTCCGGGCGACTGCTCGCGCCTGGCTACTCGCGCACGGAACGTCGCACGGTACGCGTGTCGATACCGGGGTTCTGGCCGATCACGTACGAAACGCCCTGGCGTGGCAACGGACGCTTCATGAACACGGTTGGGCAGGAATTTCGTGGCCCAAAGCATTCGGTGGCAGGGGAGAGCCCGGCGTGCACTCGACGATATTCAACGAGGAGATGGCTGGCGTCGACGAAACCCTCGGGCCGCTCACTGTGGCGCTGGGCATGGTGGCCCCCACACTCATGCGCCACGGAACGCTAGAGCAGCAAGCGCACCTCGGCGCGATGCTGCGAGGAGAACAGTTGTGGGCCCAACTCTTCTCAGAACCAGGCGCCGGCAGTGACCTGGCCGCCCTCGCGACGCGTGCCGAGCGTGATGGCGACGAATGGGTCATCAATGGTCAGAAGGTGTGGACGTCGCTCGGCCAGTTTGCCGACCACGGGATTCTCTTGGCTCGTACCGATGTCAACGCGCCAAAGCACGAAGGCATCACGTACTTCATCGTCGACATGACGGCGCCGGGAATCGAGGTACGGCCACTCGTTCAGATGACCGGTCACGCGCATTTCAATGAGGTCTTTCTCACCGATGTGCGAATCCCGAACGCCAGTGTGGTGGGGGAGGTCGGCGAGGGTTGGAAGATTGCCCGTACCACGCTGACGTCGGAGCGTGCATCCATCGCCGGCGGTGGTGCCGGGTGGAGCGTGGAGGAGTTGATCGAAGCGGCTCGGATCCAAGGCGTTGCCGACCATCCGGTCATTCGTCAGGAACTGGCGCAGGCCCACATTCGAGCGGTGACGCTCAAGACCCTGGGGTATCGGGTTCGCACTGCAATGTCGGCAGGTTCGATGCCCGGCCCCGAAGCGCTGGTCATGAAACTGGCGTACGCGCGGCATTGGACGGCCTCGACGCACACGGCAATGAGCATTCTTGGTGCCGAAGGGTTGCTTGTCGACGAAACCAGCCCTGACGAGCGCGACCATGGCAACCAACAGAGTCTGCGTGCCGTGTGGCCCCACGTGTTTCTCAATCAATATGCGATTCGAATGGGCGGCGGCACCGACGAGGTGCAACAGAACATCATCGGCGAACTCGGACTCGGTCTCCCTCGCGAACCATCGACGGACCGTGGCGTCCCATGGAAGGATCTCCCCAAATGAACTTCGATCTGTCCGAGGAGCAAAAGGTCGTCAGCGACTTAGCGAGCCAACTGTTCACCGATCTCTCGCCCACGGACCGGGTGACCCAGGTAGAAGCAGACGACGGCTTCGACTCCCAGTTGTGGCGAGCACTCGGTGAGGCAGGCCTTCTCTCGCTCTGTCTGCCCGAATCCCTGGGCGGAAGCGGGATGGGTATGGTCGAACTGGCGCTGATGTGTGAATCGCAAGGGCAAAATGTTTCGCTGGTTCCGCTCGCGTCGTCGGTGGTCGCAGCGATGACCGTCGCTGAGTATCTCAGCGACGTCCCCGCGGCCAGAGCCATCCTCGATGACATGGCGGCCGGTCGAAGCGTGCTCACCACAGCGATCGCCGAAGTGGGGGTCAACGACCCGTTGAACCCGACCGTGATGGCCACCGAGGTGCCTGGCGGGATCAGGCTCAATGGCGAGAAGCCGGCAGTCGTGGCGCTTCCGCTCGCTCAGATGGTCTTGGTGCCGGCCGTTCGCGATGGCTTGGTGCTCATTGCTGCAGTCGACACGTCCTCGGACGGGGCGTGCATTGACGAGTTGTCGACAAGTAGCCACGAACCGCAAGGGCATCTCCGACTCGACGACTGCGTAGTGCCGGACGACTTGGTGATCGCCGACCCGGCTGCCCTCGACCTGCTGTTTCAACGGAGCCTCGTCGCGATGAGTGCGGTCCAGTTGGGCATCGGCCAGGGAGCGGTGGCGCATGCCGCAGCGCACGTTTCTGAACGGCATCAGTTCGAGCGTCCGCTGTCAGCATTCCAGGCGGTGTCACAACGTGCTGCCGATGGTTACATCCTCAACGAGGTGGTTCGTTCGACGGTGTTGAACGCGGCGTGGCAACTCGATCATCAATCGGCCGATTCGCTCACGGATGTTCTTACCGCCGCCTACTGGGCGTGTGAAGGAACCCAGCGAGTCGTCCTGGGGGCACAACACCTGCATGGAGGCGTCGGCTCTGACGTGAGTTATCCCGTTCACCGGTATTTCCTTTGGGGCATGCAGAATGCGTCGATTCTTGGTAGTGCAAGCGCTCATCTCGCTCGTCTCGGCACGCATTTGGCCGACATGTCCTCTGCTCCATGAGCCAGCGTCGCCGACTGCTCGCTGAAGGCAGCATCGGCCCACTCGCGCTCCGCAACCGGATCGTGCTTCCGGCCATGGATCAGAACCTGTGTGATGACGGAGAGTTGACGGACGCAAACCTCTCTCACTATGAGGAGCGTGCGGCAGCAGGCGTCGGCCTCTTGATCGTTGAGACCTCTGCGGTGATGTGGCCCGTTGGTGCCACGTCGCGACTTCAGCCGTCGCTGTCGACCGACGCCTGCATTCCCGGCTTCACCGAGTTGGCGAAGCGAGTCCACGCCCACGGAGCCAAGATCGTGGTGCAGATGTGTCACCACGGCAAAACTGCGCTGGTCGATACCGCTGATGGGCGCGACCAATTGGTTCCCAGCGCTCCGCTACCGCCGGCAGACATGGGTGGCTTCATTCGTGACCTCACCATGCCTGAACTCATGAGGATGGCGGCGAAGACCGGAGGCGTACCGCCGACCCATCATGAAGCGACCGCTGACGATCTCGCCGAGGTCGTCGAAGCCTTTGCCTCGGCTGCGGTACGGGTGCAACGCGCCGGGTGCGACGGGATCGAAGTCCACGCCGCGCACGGCTACCTCATCTCAACGTTTCTCTCACCGCACTGGAACCGACGTACCGACGCCTATGGCAGCACTGTTGATGGTCGGACCCGCCTTCTGAGGGAGGTTGTCTCCGCTATCCGTCAACGCTGTGGAACGGACTTCGCCATTATCGTCAGGCTCGACGGGCAGGAGTTCGGTATCGAGGGTGGCATCACGTTGGATTTGGCGGTTCAGCACGCCGCCTTCGCCGAGAGCGCCGGTGCTGATGCGATTCATGTGAGCGCGATCGGAGCACCCGACGCAGGAGTCTCGTTCACCGATGGGCCCATTCCGTATCGACCGGTGCAGTACCGAGAACTCTTCGGGGCCGTGCGTTCTGCTGTTGATGTTCCGGTCATCGCCGTGGGCCGTATTACGCCGACGGCAGCTGAAGAGGTGCTCGCCGCGGGAGACGCTGACTTCGTTGCCATGGGTCGCCAGCTTCTGGCCGATCCGGAACTCCCCAAGCGTTTGATGGAAGGTCGACCGGAGCTTGTTCGGCCGTGCATCAACTGCTTTGTGTGCGTGGCCGAAAACTTTTGGGACGCAACCCCTGTGTGTGCGGTCAATGCCCGTCTGGGCCGTCCGGACGCTGCCGAGGTTCTTCCTGCCGCGGTCCCACGGCGAATCGCTGTCGTCGGCGCGGGACCAGCGGGTCTCGAAGCTGCGCGTGTTGCGGCGAGCCGGGGTCATGACGTCACCATCTTTGAACGAGAGGAGCATCTCGGTGGCACCGCCCGTTTCTCGGCTGTCACCACGCCGATCAATGCCACGCTCATCGAGTACCTGGCGGCTTCCGTCGGTGAGTTGGGCGTCAACGTCGAGCTCGGGTCCGACGTCTCCGCCGACGAGATAGAGGCAGCACCGTTCGATGCGGTTGTCGTTGCCACCGGGGCGCATCGCGGGCGCCCCAGCATCCCCGGGGCCGAACGCGATCACGTGCTCACCGGAGATGATCTGCGAATGATGCTTACCGGGGGAAGCGCGGAGGCGATTCGTGGTCTGTCGGCCGTGCAACGGTTCGCGGTGAAGGCTGCCCAAAGGCTCCGCCTCACAAGTCCGGAGCGGGTCAGAACCCTGTCGAAGCGCTGGATGCCACTCGGTGACAACATCGTGATCGTTGGAGGTGGTCTCGTGGGCGTGGAGATTGCCGAGTTTTTGGCGCAGCGAGGCCGGCGAGTGACAGTGCTTGAGCAAGGACCCCACCTCGGAGTCGAGATGGCTCACCCGCGTCGATGGCGCACGCTCCATCAAGCTCGTGAGGACAAGGTCACGTTCATCACCGATGCCATCGTCGATGACATCGATGAGAAGGTGGTTCGGTACACGGTGAGCGACACGGCCGCGCTTGTTGCCGCGGATCATGTGGTCATCGCCAACGAGGTACACCCGGGAGCCGCGCTCGCCGACGAGCTCGCCGAACGGGGACTCGAAGTTCATGTCATCGGTGATGCTGCGGCGGTCACCTATATCCAAGGTGCCATCCGAACCGGCTTCGACGTCGGTGCATCCTTGTGAGTCGCAACCGGATCTACTCAGGGGAATTATTTTGATCTATGTCATCACTGGAGCGGCGTCGGGGATTGGTGCTGCCACCGCAGTTCGGTTGCGCGATAGCGGCCACGACGTGATCGGCGTCGACCTTGCCGGCACCGAGATTGATGCAGACCTGAGCACGCCTGCTGGTCGCGCTCAGGTGCTCGAAAAGATCGCGGCCCGTACCGACGTTGTGGATGGTGTCGTGCCTTGCGCCGGCCTTGCGGGCGTGCCGGGACGTAGCGGCGGTCTGCTCACTGCATTGAACTATTTCGGGGCCATCGAGTTGATCTCTGGGCTCAGCGGTCACCTCACACGGTCGACCCAGGGTGCGGTGGTAGCAATCGCCTCGAATTCGGTATCGACCAGTCCGGGAGTATCCGAACAGTTGGTCGAGGCATGCCTTGCCGGCGATGAATCGGCGGCGATCGAGATTGGTGAACAGGTGGGGGGACTTGGCGCCTACCCATCGACCAAGACGGCAATCTGTCGCTGGGTGCGACGCAATGCCGTCTTGCCAGAGTGGACGGGTGCCGGGATCAGCGTGAATGCCGTTGCCCCCGGAGCCACCGAAACTCCGATGGTGGCCGAGATTCGTGAGGACCCGGTGATCGGCCAATTCTTTGATCAGTTCCCGATTCCGGTCGGTCGACCTGGGAACCCAGACGAGATCGCAGCCGTGATTGCGTTCCTGCTTGGGCCTGATGCGCGCTTTGTCTGCGGCTCAATCATCTATGTCGACGGCGGAACGGATGCGTTCCTTCGCGCCGACGATTGGCCGACGCCGCTCTAAGACTGTTGGGGTTCGGGTAGTCGGATCAACGGGATTCGACGGGCCGTCTTGGCCTGATAGTTGTTGTAGAAGGGCCGGTCGGCGGTGAGAGCAGCCCATGTCGATGCATAGTCGTCGCCGTCGAGTACCTCAGCATCGCTTCGGTACTCGGCATCGCGTTCGCGCACGACGATCGTGGGGTTTGCGACCTTGTCAGCAAGATTGTGAAACCACGAGGGGTTCTTTTCTGCCCCGGCGAATGACGCCACCACGATCCGATGGCCGGTGGCATCGCGCCAGTAGGGAAGGGGGGTCTTTCGTTCGATGCCCGACTTGCGTCCGACGATCGTGAGCAGCACGTGGGACATGCCGGCAGCGATCCAAACAAGGTCGTCGTTGGATGATTCGAGTGCGCCGATGTGCATCTTCGTCAGTTCGACGATTTCGTCCTGCGTGGGGGTTTGAAACGGCGTGTTTTCTTGACTGTCGGGCACAGCGTGAGCGTAGTCATCGAATCTGACGATGTGTCAGATTCTTTGCTACCGTCGCGCCACGAGGAAGCATCAAAGAGGCTCGGAGGGCGAACGCATGGAGTTTCAGCTGGCCAGCTTGTGGGAGGCACTGGTGGACGGTGGGCCCGACCACTGTTGTCTGGTGGTTGGTAATGAGCGTCGGACTCGACGGTCCCTTGACGACCGCGCCAATCAACTGGCCCATTACCTCCTCGCCGCCGGAATAGGCCGAGGTGATCGAATTGGTTTGTGCACGTACAACCGAATAGAGCATGTCGAGGCGATGCTGGCGTGCTGGAAGATCTCCGCGGTGCCGATCAATCTCAACTATCGGTACGTGGCTGATGAGTTGGCCTATGTGTGGGCCGATGCTGATCTGTCCGGCACGATCGTGGAGGGAACGTTTGTCCCGGTGATCACCGAGGTACTCGGGCGACTCGGGCACGAGGCCGATATGGCGCGTCATCTGGTGATCGATGATGGCAGCACCATCGAAGCCGGTCATTCGACGACCGACTACGAGGACGCATTGGGGGGCCAGCCGACTGAGCGCGGGTTCGGACAGGACCGTTCGGCCGACGACCTCTACGTGATCTACACCGGTGGCACCACTGGCAAGCCGAAGGGCGTCATGTGGCGCCATGAGGACATCTTCTTCTCGGCGATGGGTGGCGGCCACTATTTCGAACCGATCACCTCTCCGGAACAAATCATCGACAACGCGATTGATCCGGCGATGCCGATGAACATGACGGCTACTGCGCCGCTCATGCATGCCGCTGGTCAGTGGGTCACGATGATCGCCATGTTCAGCGGTGGTACCGCCGTCGTCTACGGCGGTCGCAAATTCGATGCTGGCGAGGTCCTCGATCTGGTTGCTCGGGAAGGCTCACAGACGGTTGCCTTGGTCGGCGACGCAATGGCCATTCCGGTCGCCGAAGAGATGGAGAGTAATCCGCGCGAGTTACCTGGGTTATTTGCGATCTCCAATGGTGGGGCGATGCTGTCCCCGGCGACTCGTGAACGACTCGCCGCAGCCTTCCCCGGCAAGATTCTGAGCGACGGCTTCGGTTCATCTGAGACCGGAGCGGTCGGCACTGGTGCCAACAGTTCTCCCGACGAAGAGGGATCGCACTTCTCGGTAGGACCGAACACGGCAGTTCTCGATGTTGAGACGCTCGAACCGGCCGTTGGAGGGGTCGCGGGCATGGTGGCTCGATCTGGACACATTCCCCTCGGCTATATGAACGACGAGGCGAGGTCGGCTGAAGTGTTCCGCACGGATGCTGCCGGGACCCGGTGGGTGCTGTCCGGTGATTGGGCCATCATCGAACCCGATGGACGACTGCTCCTGCTTGGCCGCGATAGCAACAGCATCAATAGCGGCGGCGAAAAGATCCATCCCGAAGAGGTCGAAGCGGCCTGCCGTCATCACGAAGCGGTCGACGATGTGATCGTGACCGGGGTCCCGGATGAGCGATGGGGCACCAGCGTCGCCGCAATTGTTCAACTCACCGAGCATGGGTCGATTTCCCTTGAAGAGCTACAGGACCACTGCCGAGGCTGGATTGCTGGCTATAAAGTGCCTCGTCATCTTGTGTTGGGTGACGTGAAGCTCACCAACGTTGGGAAACCTGACACCGTATGGGCGCGAGCGTTTGCGTGCGCCGAACTCGGCCTCAACAGCAGGGGAGTATCATGAGCGCTATGGCTGGCCGATTCGAAGGTCGTGCGGCAATCGTCACCGGTTCAGCCCGAGGTATCGGCGAAGCGGTCGTACTCCGGTTGGCCGACGAGGGGTGTGCGGTGGCATGCCTCGACATTGATCTTGCCGGCGCCGAATCGACGGCAGCAGCGGCGGTTGCCATGGGCGTCGACGCCTTCGCCGTCGTGTGCGACGTGGGCCACGAGGCATCAGTTGAGACCGCCGTGACGGCTGCCGTCGAACGCCTCGGAAGGCTCGACACGCTCATCAATATGGCGGGCATTCTCTCGGCATCGCACAGCGACCAGGAGACACTTGAGAACTGGGAACGAATTCTCCGGGTCAACCTGACCGGTACGTTTCTCATGTGCCGCGAGGCAATCCCTCACTTGCTCGAAACGAAGGGCAACATCGTCAACGCTGCGTCCACCTCATCACTGTCAGGGCATCCGTGGTTTGCGGCCTACGGCGCATCGAAGGGCGGCGTCTTGATGCTGACGAATTCGCTGGCGATGGAATACGCAAAGCGGGGTCTTCGAGTCAACAGTGTTGCCCCTGGGGGGATCAAGACCGAGATGGTCAACGTTGGTCTGCCCGACGATGTCGACTACGACATTCTCACCCGGATGATGCCGATTGGACCGATGGGAGAACCGGCGATGGTTGCCGACGCGGTCGCATTCCTGGCTTCTGACGATGCCCGGTTCGTCAACGGAGAATACGTGCGTGTTGACGGCGCAACCCTCGCCTGAGGTCACAAGATGACCGACGATCACCCCCGACTCGATGCCACTGCGCTTGCTGAGTTGGTTCGGACAGGCGAGGTGACACCCCTTGAGTTGGTCGATGCAGCAATCGAGCGCATCGAGCGGCTTGACGGCCACATCAATGCTGTCATTCACCGACGTTTCGAACAGGCCCGAGCGGAGGCTCAAAGCGAGGATCTTCCCGATGGTCCTTTTCGTGGGGTCCCCATCACCTTGAAGGACCTGTGGCCTTCTTCAGCCGGTGACCCGTTCCACCAAGGCGTCCAAGCGCTAAAGGACGCGGGCTACGCCAGTGCCGTCGACTCGGATCTCGTGAAGCTCTACCGGGCGGCAGGATTCATTATCCTTGGGCGCACGAACACAGCTGAACTTGGGCTTTCCGCCACCACGGAGCCGGCCGCCCACGGACCGACACGAAATCCCTGGAATCTGAACTTCGGCGTCGGCGGATCGAGTGGCGGCGCCGCCGCTTCCGTCGCAGCGGGAATGACCTCGGTGGCGAACGCGTCCGATGGTGGCGGCTCGATCCGCATTCCGGCGGCCCTGTGCGGCCTGGTCGGGTTGAAGCCCAGTCGGGGCCGTCTTCCCATGGGGCCCCACAACGACGAATGGACACCGTCAGCGCAGCACGTGGTCTGTCACACCGTTCGCGACAGCGCCGCCATTCTCGATGCCACTGCGGTACACACGTTGGCCGATGGTGTTATCGCCCCGAGCCCTCAGCAGCCTTTTGCGACCTTCGTTGGCTCAGATCCCGGCTCGTTGAAGGTTGGCGTCTGCACGCAAGCCCGACCGGATGTGACGCCAGATCCCCAATGCGTTGACGCGGCGCTTCGAGTTGGTGAGATCCTGGCGGGGCTTGGCCATCAGGTTTCCCTAGGACATCCCGACGCACTCGTCGCCCCATCCGATCAGTCGATGGGCATGTTGTCCATGGTGTCCACGGCCGTTCGATTGGCCGAAATTGAATCGATCATCGGTCGCCCGCTTGCCGAAGGAGACGTTGAGCCTGGGACATGGGAGCTTGCCAAGCGAGCAAATGAGATCACTGGCATTCAGGTCATCGACGCACAATCGAAGCAACATGAATTTCGCCGCCGCATGCTTCAGTGGTGGATCGACGGTTGGGATCTACTGGTGACGCCGACCACGGCAGTGCCTGCACCCCGCCTCGGACAACTCGTCTCGTGCGCTGATGACCCGTTCGGCTCGCTCCTTCGGTCCGTTCCGTACGCCGTCTACACATCACCGTTCAACTCCACTGGTCAACCGGCGATATCGATTCCGGCGGGATTCAGCGAAGATGGCGTCCCGCTCGGGGTTCAGCTCGTTGCTCCCTACGGGCGAGAGGACATGCTCATCGCCGTAGCCGCACAACTCGAACCGGTCCTTGACTGGACCTCGACAAGATCGCCCGTGCACCCATGAACCAACCAAATCGTTACTTCGAACTGGGGCCGGCGCGTCGAGAAGTGCTGATGAACAACCCGGCGCTACTCGACGCGATCGTGAGTGGTGGTCAGTTCGGCGGAGGGTTCTCGAGTGCGATCGCCAACCATATGTACAGCCGCACCAACGCAGCAGCGATTGCGGATGCGCGTGACGGCATGCGTATCGAGCAGCACGGAGATCGGAGCTATCTGATCCGTTTCCCGTTCGTCAACGTGGCTGCGTTCGACACTGACGACGGACTTGTGTTGGTCGACGCCGGGTTTGCGCCCGCTGGTCCGGCCCTTCTTGAGGCCTGTACGAGCATCAGTAGCAGGCCGGTTCATACGATCATCCTCAGTCATTTCCATTGTGATCATGCCTTCGGGGCCTGGGCGCTCTTTGAAGCCGGACACCGGCCTGAGATCGTCGCCACCGCAGAATTCGCCCAAGAGCTTCAGGCAGATCTCGACACGTGGGGGCTGAACAGCCGCTACACGAATCAGAATCCCAACGATGTCCCCCGTGACTGGGACATCGCGTTCACTCCGACCGTCACATATCGCGGGTCCATGAGGTTGGACATCGGCGGAATACGGTTCGATCTCACCCATGGCCGTGGTGAGACCGCTGATCAGCAGTGGGTGTGGGTGCCCGGCGAGCGGGCGATCGTGAGCGCCGACTACTACCAGCCCTTCCTGCCCAACGCCGGCAACGGGAAGCGACGCCAACGACACATCCGCGACTGGGCGGCTGCGCTTCGCGCCATGGCCGACTGCCAGCCGCTGGTCTCTCTTCCCATGCATGGAGCAGCCCTCGGTGAATTCGAGAGTCAGGATCGATTCCGTGCCCATGCCGATATTTTGGACAGCATTGCCGAGCAGGTACTGGCGGGGTTGAACGCCGGTGTGCGTGGCAGGGATGTCGTCGAAAGCGTGGTGATGCCTGCGGAACACGCGGGCCGCGATGATGTTGCCGAGACGTATGGCACGGTTCGAGATATCGCCAACATGGTGGCGAATCAGTACACGGGCTGGTGGGATGACGTCCCCTCACATTGGGCCCCTGCATCTGTCGAAGTGGAGGCTGTCGAGATCGCTCGGCTCGCCGGAGGCGTCGACCGGCTGATGGATCGAGCATTGGAACTGATCGACAGCGATGTCCGCCTCGCATGCCAGCTGGCTGACTGGGCCTATTTTGCGCAGCCGGACAGCGAGCGAATCCGTTCCGACGCCAGTCGGATTTACATTGCCCGGATCATCAGTGACGAGACGCCCACGCAGGAAGCGCTGGTGTACCTCGACCACCTTGCCGATCTCAAACTTGGCTCCTGATCAGGCCACGCTGGGGATAGCCCCCGCTTGACGTGATCAGCCGAGGACTTCCTTGGAGATGATGGTCTTCATGATCTCGGAGGTACCGCCGTAGATGGTGGCGACCCGAGCATCGGCGTAAGCAACACTGATTGGATATTCGGTCATGAAGCCGTAGCCGCCAAAGAGTTGAAGGCACCTGTCGGTGACCGTGTTCTGCAGCTCTGAGCCCCAAAGCTTGGCTTTGGCAGCTCCCGCGGCGCTGAGTTCACCGGCGTTGTGCTTCATCACGCAATCGTCGATGAACGGGCGACTCACCGCCAGTTCGGTCTCGATCTCGGCTAGCACGAACTTCGTGTTCTGGAACGAGGCGATCGGTTGCCCGAAGGCAGTGCGTTCCTTCACATACTTGACGGTCCAGTCGAGGGCGGCCTCAGCGACGGCGACACCAGTGACTCCGAGCGAAAGCCGCTCTTGGGCGAGGTTGAACGAGAGGTACTCCATTCCCTTGCCTTCCTCGCCGAGCAGGTTGGCCTTCGGCACGCGGACATCGCTGAAGAACAGCTCGGCGGTATCGGCGCTTTTCTGGCCGATCTTGTCCAGGTTTCGACCGCGCTCGAACCCGGGCATTCCTCGCTCGACAATCAGGAGCGAGATGCCGTTTCGTCCTGCATCGGGATCGGTTCGACAGACGACCACGACGAGATCAGAGTTGATGCCATTGGTGATGAATGTCTTGGCACCGTTGACGATGTACTCGTCGCCGTCGGCGATTGCCGTGGCCCGGATGCCGGCGAGATCAGACCCGGTCCCCGGTTCAGTCATCGCGACAGCAACGATCAATTCGCCCGCCGCCATCCCTGGCAACCAGCGGGCAGCTTGCTCTTGGTTGCAGTACTGGGCGAAGTAGGGGCCGACAATGTCGTTCACCAGGCTGATGCCGTTGCCCGCACCACCCAGACCTGCGTATGCAAGTTCTTCATCGATTACTGCATTGAACCGGAAGTCGTCGCTGCCGCTGCCACCGTGTGCCTCGGGCAGGTTAAATCCGATAAAGCCATGCGCCGCAGCATCTGCGTAAACCCGACGGTCCATGATCCCGGCGTTTTCCCATTCTCCGAAGTGGGGAACCATCTCCGCGTTGATGAATGATCGGAAGCTCGTTCGGAACAGGTCGTGTGTGTCGTCGTAGATGCGGGCCATGTGTGGAATCTCCAGATCAGGGGGGAGGCGGAGTCACCCTCCGGTGGTGGACCAGTGCCAGGGCTCGCTCGGTAGATTGTAGAAGCCGAACTGGGGGGCGATCCGGGCCAAGGCACGAAAGACTTCACTGTTCCGGGTCCGAAGGACACGCCCGTTGTAGGTGAAGTCGATTGCTAGGCCCACCTCGTGCTGTGACAGCCCCGGCCGGGCGGTCGGTGGCCTGCACTGGCGCGCCGGCATCTCCCAGATGGCGTACTCCGATGTGCCACAGTTGGCGCGACGCACACGGATCTGGCTTTCGGTGCTTCGATAGCCACCTCCACCCAGGGTGAACCCTTCGGCTGCCATCGCCGCGAGTATGGCCTCGACCTGGTCGGCAACCAGCACGTTGACCACGATGCCGCGAACGGTCGTGACTTCGATAGCGCTACCCGCCGGCAGGGTGACACTTCCGCCTGAACCAGGCCGCGAGGCGATGGCATCGGCGATCTTTTGTTCTTCGTCGCGGATCTCTTGAGCGAGTTGAGAGTCGAGGGCTTCAAGTGCAGCGACTTCGCCTAGGCGGCTCTCAAGCCGCAATTCGATCTCAAGCAGGATTCTTTCCTGTCGTTGGAGCGCGGCATCAAGTTCGTCGAAGCGAAGCTCGACTTCGGCTCGGCGAGCCTCAGATTCAACGGAGGCTTCGGCAGCAATGATTCGCTGCTGTTCGAGTTCGGCATCGATGGAGCGAAGACGATCCAGTTCCTCGAGGCCTGTGCCCGTGCCGTACTCGACCAGGGTTTCTTCTCGGGTGGCAGCCCAGGGGTCCTCACCGAATGCTTCGAGGTCGCCAGTGCCTTGGTACGAGACGTAGGAGTCGACGGCTGCGCGCCGGAGAAGCTCACGCGCTGCTACCTGTTCGGCCTCCAGATTGGTGATGGCCTGCTCAGCGTCAGCCTGCGCGTCGTCGGCGTCTCGCACGGCTCGCTGGGCGGCTTCGATCGCAGTCTGCTGAGCATCAACGCCAGCCTGAAGAGCCTCGATGGCCGCGGTAAGCGAGTCGGCATCTCCGGCAATGGCGTCTACTTCAGCGGCAAGGTCGGCGGCATCGGACTGCACTTTCTTTCGTTCTTCGCGCAGTTCACCCGGCGTCTGAGCTGACGCAAGCGCGCTGACGGAGATAAATACACCCAAGAGGGCGAATGCGGCGACCGCTCGGCGGCGGGAATGAGTCAAAGAGGTAGTGCGCATGTCGTCACATGATTGTAAAGAACAACAGGTGAGAGTGCATACCGGTCAGTCGTTTTTACAGGTAAGTCCACCATCGACGGGAATAATCGCCCCCGTGATGTAGCTCGCTGCGGGCAAGGCCAGGCTCAACACAATGTGTGCCACCTCTTCGGGGTCGCCGTAGCGGCGCAGTGCTGTGCGGCGGCGAGCGTAGGTGTCCTTCATGTCGTCAGGGATTTGCTCAGTGATGCCCGTGTGGATCGGGCCGGGACAGATCGCGTTGACCGTGATGCCGTCCACCCCGAGCATCACGGCAAGTGACCGGGTGAGACCGACAACCCCGTGCTTTGCAGCGGTATATGGCGTTACGCCGCGTTGGGCAGTGATTCCCTCGGTTGATGCGATATTGATCACTCGTGCGCAATCGCTGGATCGAAGGTCGTCGAGACATGCCCGCACGATTCGCTGGTGCGGGGTGAGCAACACGTCGAACGCCGCATGCCAGACATCGTCGAAGTCGGGTGAGTCGAGCGAAGCTCCGAAGCTAGCGCCGGCGTTGTTGACGATGATGTCGACCGGGCCAAGTTCGACACGAACCTCGTCGAGCACCGTCTGGATCCGGTCATTGTTGGTGACATCGAGTACCCAACCGTGCGCGGTGCCGCCCGCGGCGCGGATCTCGTCGACGACGGCAGCAACCCGAGCAGCGCCGAGATCGGTGACCGCCACTTTGGCGCCCTCATCGGCGAACAGTCGAGCCTCTGCTCGACCCATTCCTGAGGCGGCACCAGTGATGAACACGACCCGGTCCGCGACGGATCGGCTGAGCTGGCTGAGACGTTCGGTCATGGCTGGACGGTACGCGACACTGTGAAGGTCTGCAGAATCGCGACCGCATTCGCACTACCTTCACATCCATGCAGCTTGGATTGACGTGGGGATATTGGGGTCCGTCGATGCCGGCCGACTTGGTGGTGACCACCAAGGCGGCAGAGGACGCCGGGTTCGATGCCGTCTTCTCGGCCGAGTCATGGGGGAGCGACGCATTCACGCCCCTGGCACTTCTCGCTGCACACACCGAGCGGATCAAGCTCGGCACTGGCGTCGTGCAGATCTCCGCGCGAACGCCTACTGCCACGGCAATGCACGCGGTCACGCTCGACCAGATATCGAACGGACGGCTCATCCTCGGCTTGGGAGTGTCGGGTCCGCAGGTGGTGGAGGGGTGGTACGGCATGCCATCGCACAAGCCGCTAGCTCGGACCAGGGAATATGTGGAGATCCTGCGCCAGGTGTTCCGCCGCCAGGGCCCGCTCGAGTATGACGGCGAGCACTATCAGTTGCCGTTCACCGGCGACGGGGCGCAAGGGCACGGCAAGCCCTTGAAAATCATGACGCACCCGCTGCGCCAGATCCCGATCTGGATCGGTGCTGAGGGTCCGAACAACGTCGCCCAAACATGCGAGATCGCCGACGGCTGGTTTCCGCTCTACTACTCACCGTGGCGCGCCGACGTGTACCACGACCAGATCAAGGACCGACCGCTCGGATTCGAGATCTCGGTGAACGTCGCCATGGAGATCACTGACGATGTGGAGGCCGCTCTGGAGAGGGTGCGAGCAAACCTGGCCCTCTATGTCGGAGGAATGGGAGCGAAAGACCAAAATTATCACACTGCGCTGATGGCACGAATGGGGTTCGAAGAAGCGGCCCACACGATCCAGAGCTTGTTTCTCGAAGGTCGTCGTGACGAAGCGGTCGCCGCCGTCCCAGTCGAATTCGCCGACGAATTGTCGCTGGTCGGTTCGGTCGATCGAATCAAGGACCGGCTGCAAGCGTGGGAGGAGAGCGCAGTCACCATGATCAATGTGCGACCCCGTTCGATCCCTGAGCTCCATCAGCTTGCTGAGCTTGTGAAGGGTTAGGCCCACCGCTCGTTGTGGGCGCCGTCGCAGGTGCAGCTGTCGATCGCGTTCGCTCCATCCTCTCACAAATAGAGCAAGGACATTCTTGGGAAATATTGCTACCCTGGGCCTATGACCGACGAGCCACTGGGTCCAGCACAGCGCCGTATTGTTGATCATCTGAAACGGATGGGTGCATGCACGACGGGCGGCCTGGCTGATGCGCTTGATGTCACTACGCAGGCTGTGCGCCCGCCGTTGGCTGAGCTTGAGAGCAAGGGTTTGGTGATTGCCGAGCCGGTATCCACGGGGGTGCGGGGCCGACCGCCGCTTGGCTGGACGCTCACTCCGATCGCCATTGAGCTCTTCCCGGACCGACATAGCGACCTCACTGTCGAACTTCTCGACGCAATGAAGACGGCGCTCGGTGACGATGGGTTGGAGCAGGTGCTCCTCGAACGAGACCGGTCTCAACTCGCCGCAGTCGAAGCTGCTATGCCCGACGGGGCCGACATCGCCACCCGGGTCGAGGTCCTGGCCGCGGCTCGTACTCGCCAGGGGTACATGGCCGAGGTTGTGGACGAGGGTGACGCGATGCTGCTCATCGAGCACCACTGTCCTGTGTGCGCGGCCGCAACGAGTTGCCAGAGCCTGTGTGTCAACGAGATTGAACTCTTCCGAACCGTGATGGGCCCCGGTGCTGAAGTCGAGCGAACACAACATCTGCTCTCCGGTGGTGATCGCTGCGTCTACCGCATCCGGACCCGTTGAGCATCTCCCTGAATGGGTCGGTGCCGCTGGAGAGGCCACCGCTCGGTCGCTACGTACGCTTCGCGAGTCCCGATGTTGTATGACCGGCTGCGGTCGCGTCACCATCATCGGACTCAACGGTTTGAAGGAGATCGGTCAGTGAGTCGATGGAACGAACGAGACGATGTTGCTCGGGGAGACGAGTACGACGCCCGCTGGAGAGCACTTGCTGACGCGGGCGAATCGATTCACGGCGAGGCGGATCTGATCTCGACGCTCCTCGATGGTCACGCCGGTGCTTCTGTGCTCGATGCAGGCTGCGGCACGGGCAGAGTGGGGATTGAGTTGGCTCGGCGAGGTTTCGATGTGGTGGGTGTCGACCTCGATCCGGGAATGCTCGACACCGCGAAAGAGAAGGCCCCTGAGGTCGACTGGAGACTCGGCGATCTGGTGGACGTCGAACTCGACAGAGAGTTCGATCTCATTGCCATGCCAGGCAACGTGATGATATTCGTGGCGCCCGGCACAGAAGGCAGGGTCCTGAGTAATCTGACCCATCACCTCCGTCCGAGTGCGCTCTTGGTTACCGGATTTCAGCTTGGGTCGGGGAAGCTGTCGCTGAGCGAGTACGACATGCTCGCCGCCGCGTCCGGGCTATCGCTCGTGAACCGATGGTCCACCTGGGACCAAGAGCCCTTCACCGCAGGTGGGTACGCCGTTTCGCTGCATGAGCGCCGACCTGACACACTCGGTTGATGCACGAATTCAGCGGCCGCACAGCGGTCATCACCGGCGGCGCCTCGGGGATCGGTCTTGGCGTCGCCCGACGTCTCGCCGCCGAAGGTATGAACCTGGTCCTCGCCGATATCGAGGCACCTGTCCTGGCTCAGGTCGTCAGCACGTTCGAAGCAGACGGCGTCACGGTGCTTGGCATCGAGACTGACGTCTCGGACCGCGTCTCGGTTCTTGCCATGCGCGACCAAACAATTGAACGATTCGGCACCGTCGAGTTCCTTTTCAATAACGCGGGCGTGGCGGGCGGCGGTGCGCTGCTGGCCGAGGCCGACGACTATGAGGACATTTTCGAATGGACCCTCGGCGTCAACCTCTACGGCGTTCTGCACTGCATCCGAGCATTTGTGCCCGGCATGATCGCCCACGGACAACCCGCGCATGTCATCAACACGGCATCGATGGCCGGATTGATTCCCGCACCCTTGGGCGCCTACACAGTCTCGAAATACAGCAGCCTTTGTATGGCTGAGCTCTTGGCGGGCGAGTGTGCCGAGACTGCGGTCAACGTGTCGGTTCTGTGCCCAGCGTTTGTGGCCACAGGAATTGCCGACAGTGTTCGCAACTTGCCCGAACACCTCGTCCCAACGGTCGATGCGTCTCCGGAAGCTGAACTCCGAGCCGACGCGATGCGTGACCTTGTCTCCGGCGGCATCGCTCCGGAGGAGGTTGCCGAGGCAGTATTCGCAGCGGTCGTTGACGAGCAGTTCCTGATCTTGACCCATGAGGGCAACGACGAGGCTGTGCGCAGTCGCACGGAGGCGATGCTTGCCGGCCGCGTGCCCTACAACTGGGTGGACAGTCCCCTTTCGTGACTGAACTCGACGACCATCAACTGGCGGCCGAGATCGCTCAGTCGACCGGCGGCAAGCTCGTCGATCTTCTCCAGAACACGCCGACTTCTCGACGAGGATGGGGCGGCCTGGAATATGAAGGTGACGCCATGGCACACCATCACATTGTGGACCGCCTTCGCGCCGCCCGACCCAACGACGCAGTGCTTTCCGAAGAGGGGATCGACGATCCGTCCCGACTGAAGGC
>Ga0315329_10000016_pt1 | contig 83010 bp, 84 predicted proteins | sample M150032315metaG_FD_203459 | JGI IMG/M metagenome (GOLD analysis project Ga0315329, IMG submission 203459) | Ammonia-oxidizing marine archaeal communities from Monterey Bay, California, United States - M1 500m 32315 | ecosystem: Environmental > Aquatic > Marine > Coastal | place: USA: California...
CAAGGTCGGTGATCTGGCGACTGGCCGCCTCGAAGTCATCAGTGAGAAACAGGGAACCGATCTCCGCCTCGTTGGCGAACACCAGATCAACCTTGTCGGCCAGCAGTTCGAGCCACTCATCACGGTGACGATCGACGCAGAACGAGTCGGACAGCGTGATCGACACAATTCGACCGGCGTCGCTGGCCACGTCCATGGCGTGACGAATCGCGGCCTTGGCCTCATCACTGTCGTAGAGGTAGCCCTCGCAGTATGTGATCCGCCCCGACTCCACCACAGCGTCGTCAATGTCCGTCGGGTCAAGGAACGCCGAGATCCCAAGGAACGTGTTCATAGTGCGCTCGGCATCGGGGGTGACCTGGATCAGGCATCGAGCAGTCGGATCACCGATCAACGCGGGGCTGACATCGAACGCGACCCCGGCAGCGCGCAGGTCATGGGCAAACACATCACCGAGTTGATCATTGCGGACTTTGCCGAGATAGGCGGCCGATCCGCCGAGGCTGGCCACACCAACTGCTGTGTTGGCCGCCGATCCGCCGGAAGCTTCGATCCCGGGCGGCATCGCCGCGTAGAGACTCGTGGCGCGCTCAGCATCAATGAGTGTCATCGCTCCCTTGATGAGGTCGTACTCGTCGATGAAGGACTCTGGGACAGTGACGATTACGTCAACGATGGCGTTGCCCACGCCCACTACATCCAAAGTTGGTTCCACCACAGGCTCCGTCCGCGTCAAAAGAACGGGCCGAACCCTACCCGGTATCAGAATCAGGCAGCAGCTTCCAGCTCACGTCCCCGAGCAATTGCCGCGGCGAACGTCTCATCGTCGACGTCGACGTCGGGTTCAGGCCATTCAGCCCAGTCCGACGTTGACTCAACCAGGAACTGCTCCCCTTGGTTTTTCTTCGTGTCGCTCCGCATAACGAACCCACTTTCTCTCTCCCGCTGCTTTCAGTGAAGCGCATCCGCGTATTACACGGGTGTCGATCGTTTTACGGTCCCGTGTCAATCAGTGGGTGAGTAACCTCGCACAATGACTGCCTCTGACCCATCAGTGACCGGAAACGACACCCCAGCGGTCGATCCTCGACTGCCCCGCCATGTCGTCCCGAACAACTACGGCATCCATCTCGTTCCGCGGATTGAGGAGGCCACGTTCACGGGCTCTGTCACGATCGACGTCCAGATCACCGAGTCCACATCGGAGATCGTGCTCAACGCAGCCGAGTTGACCATTGCCTCAGTCGGTATTCGCCGCGGCGACGAAACCATCGATCCGACGTGGCGACTCGACAGCGACACCGAACGGATGCACCTCAACCTGGACTCACCCCTCGCCGCAGGGTCCGCCACAATCGACATCACGTTCGCTGGCATCTTGAACGACCAACTCCGCGGCTTCTATCTCTCCACCTACACCGATGATGACGGCGTCGAATGCACCATCGCCACGTCCCAGATGCAATCGACCGATGCCCGCCGCGCCTTCCCCTGCTGGGACGAACCCGAATGGAAAGCGACGTACTCCACCACCCTCGACGTCGATGCTCAACATCTCGCTGTCTCGAACGCGGCGATCGTTGACGAAACCATGCTTGATAACGGCCTGCGCCGCGTGAAATTCGCCAAGACAATGAAGATGTCGACCTATCTCGTAGCGTTCGTTGTCGGACCACTTGAGGCCACCGAGCCTGTCGATGCCGGCGGTGTTCCCGTTCGAGTCGTACACCGACCAGGCCAAGGACATCTGACCTCGTTTGCGCTCGACGTCGCCGTCCACGCCCTGACGTGGTTCCATGAGTACTACGACATCCCCTACCCGGGCGACAAGGTCGACCTGATCGCCGTACCGGACTTCGCCTTCGGGGCGATGGAAAACCTTGGGTGCGTCACATTTCGCGACGTCCTCCTCGTGATCGATCCCGACACCGCCAGCCAACCCGAACTCCAACGAGCCGCTGATGTCATCAACCATGAGCTCGCTCACATGTGGTTCGGAGACCTGGTCACCATGCAATGGTGGGAAGGCATCTGGTTGAACGAAGCCTTCGCCACGTTCATGGAGATCGCCTGCTCCGACGCGTACCGCCCGGACTGGCGCGTGTGGGACACGTTCGGACGCATGCGTTCAATGGCCTTTGACGTCGACTCGCTATGTGCCACCCGCGCCATCGAGTATCCAGTGCACTCTCCCGAAGAGGTGGAAGGGATGTTCGACATCCTCACCTACGAGAAGGGTGCATCCGTGTTGCGCATGCTTGAGCAGCACATCGGCCCAGAGGTTTTCCGGGATGGCGTGCGGCGCTATCTCAAGACCCACGCGTACAAGAACACCGAAACCACAGACCTCTGGGACGCACTCGAGGCCGCCAGCGGAGAACCCGTGCGGACGATGATGGACGGCTGGATCTACCAAGGCGGTCACCCCGTGATCGATATCGAGGACACGCCCCATGGAGTCCGTGTGGCTCAGTCCCAGTTCACACTCGATCCCACCGGCGCCGACGACCGCACCTGGAGTGTCCCCCTGGCAATCGCTCATGACGAAGGTACGACGCGGGTCCTCCTCACCGGACACGAGACGGTGCTCACCGGGGTCAGTGAGCCCAAGACGGCCAACGCCGGTGGTGCTGGCTTCTTCCGGACGCAACTATCCCCCGAGGCCACCGTCAGCACGCTCGCATCAGACTTCGCCGCAGCGAGTCCCGCCGACCGCCACACATTGATCGATGATGCCTGGGCGCTCACCGTCGCGGGCCGCTGGGACGCGGCTGACTTCATCGACGTCGCCAGGGCCTGCGCCGGTGACGACGATCTCAACGTGTGGCAAGCCGTGAGCGCAGGTCTCTCCGACATCGCCCACATCCTCGACGGCGATGCACTCGCGGCATTCCAATCCGACGTCAGAGCCATCGCTCGCCCTGCCTTTGACCGGGTCGGGATCGAACCCGGAGCCAACGACGACGACCGCACTCGCGAGCGCAGGGCGACCCTCGTGCGCCTGTTGGGCGTTACAGGCGCTGACGAGGCGATCATCGAGACCTCAGCCGGCATGTTCGATCATGCTGACGCATCGCTTGGAGCAGCAGCGCTTACTGTCGCGACACACCATGGTGATGAGTCGATGTACCAGAGGGTCCATGCCGCGTGGCAAATGGCCGACACACCTCAAGCCGAGGTCAGAAACCTCCGCGCCCTCGCCAACTTCCCCTCGACCACTCTCATCGACTGGCTCGTCGATGAGATCCTCGACGGCACCGTACGCACACAGGACGGCCCCTACGTTCTGCGAAATGCCCTCCATAACCGTGAGGCCGGCGAACGCGTGTGGCAGCGGATCAAGGACAATTGGGATGTCATCAACGAACGATTCCCCAGTAACTCTCTGTCGCGAATGCTTGAAGGCATCACTGCCCTCGACACCGACGCCGGTGTCGCAGACGTGGCCGCGTTCCTGGCCGAGCACCCTCTCCCCCAAGGCGAGAAGCAAGTCGAACAACTCCAGGAACGCCAGCGGGTCAACGCTGCATTGCGGGCTCGAGAAGTTGACCGACTCGGCCAAACGCTCACCTGAACATCGGCCCGCAGCGCTCATGACCTGGTGCCCTCGGACCGATAGTTGACCGTGGCTTTGATCTTGCCAACTACGCAGCTTCCGCTGGTCGATGTCTTCGCCGTTGAAGACGACTCAGCACAGGTGACATGGCGGCGTCTCCCCGATGGGCATCTGACCGCACTCGTCGACAACAACGAGCAGGACCTCGGCGCGTCCGGCCGTCCTGGTGCCGCCGAACTCCGCGGTCTTCAGCCTGGAGCCACACAATCCGTAGACCTCCTCGTTGATGGACTCGTCACTGCACAAACCTCGATCCGTACCCTCCCTGCCACCTCAGCCTCATCGACCAAGATCGCCACCATCAGCGATCTCCACTTCGGCGAGACCGGCTTCGGCCTCGTCAAGCAACTCCGCGACCATGGTTCCGGACCCGATCCCTATCCGCTGCGATGCGCCCGAAGCGCAGCGCGCGACGCCGTCGAGTGGGGAGCCGAACTCTTGATCATCAAGGGCGACATCACGTGCGACAGCCGACCTGAAGAGTGGGAGATGTTCGACGAGTTCCTTGCTGATGTCTCAATCCCGATCATGGCGATCCCGGGCAACCACGATGTCGTCAACCAATTGGGGTCACGCGATTGCACCGAGGAACTCCAGCGGCGCAGCCTCTTCCCCCAGCCCGTGACGCGGCGAGATATCGGCGGTGTCCGTATTGTTGCCGTGGACTCCACCGTGCCCGGCCGCAGTTGGGGCAGCATCGGCCGCTGGCACAACGAGATCCGTGACGCAGTCGACACCGACCAACCCGCCATGGTGTTCACCCATCATCATCTCGAGGAGCGTCCAATCCCGTGGTTCTGGCCACTCGGGGTTCGCTATCTCGACGGCATCCGTGTCGTCGATTCGCTGCTTGAAGCAAACCCAGATCTCTTCTTGTCTTCGGGCCATACACATCGCAACCGCATGCGGCGACGCCGCTCCGCCGTCATCACCGAAGTCTCATCAACCAAAGATTATCCCGGCGTGTGGGCCGGATACGTCCTTTCAACGACCGGTATTCGCCAGGTGGTTCGCCGGGTCTCTGACCCTGACAGCATCCGCTGGACCGACCACACACATGCCGCGGTCGGAGGGATATGGGGTCGATGGTCGGCCGGGCCACTGGATCAGCGAAGCTTCGCCCACGAGTGGACGCGCAGCTACAAGGATTCGCCCGCAATGTTTCAGGCCCGGACTCCACCTGACGTGTGACCCATCCAGGTGCACGTGGTCTTGAGACAACGCAAGTTCTCCGGGTTCAACGCAAGCTCAAGGGGAACCGAAGCGACCATCGACGGGAAACATCGAACGCCGCAGTCAAGAATCCGATCGCAGAAGTGCACGGGCGTCGTCAACATCACCTTTGAGCTGAACAATCAACTGATCGATGCCATCGAACTTGCGTTCACTACGGAGGAAGCCGACAAACTCGACCGAGACCTCCTGTCCATAAAGGTCACCCTCGAAGTCAATCAGGTGAACTTCAAGCAACGACTGCGAAGCATGTTCATAGAACGTGGGACGACGACCGATGTTGATCGCACACTCGTTTCGCGATCCGTCCGCCAACGTGCACCAGCCGGCGTACACCGCATCAGCGGGCCATGCCATCACGCTAGGAACAGGGATGTTGGCCGTCGGGAACCCGATCGTGCGACCACGCTGGTCGCCACGCTCCACCACACCACGCACCTCGTACGGGCGACCAAGCATCTCCGCGGCACGAGCGACGTCACCGCCCGCAAGCGCTCTGCGGATCTTGGTCGACGAGACCGGTTCTCGGGCCGCATCACTGTGGCGAATCAACTCCAAGGCGTGGACTTCGAAGTCCCACAACTCGCCGAGTTTCGTTAGGCCATCGACGTTTCCCGCTCGACCTGCTCCGAAATGAAAATCTTCGCCGACCACGATTGCTTTCGCGTGGAGAGCGTCGACGAATGCTTCCTTCACGAATGTCTTCGCCTCTGTCTTGGCCCGCGTCTCGTCGAACGAGACGACGTAGACGTAGTCGATGTTCTGGGCCGCAATCAGCTCCAACTTTTGCTCAAAGGTGGTGAGCAGACGCGGCGCGCTTTCGGGACGTACGACATGGGCCGGGTGCCCATCAAAGGTGACAACGGCAGAGGCCACGTCAAGTCGGTCAGCGGTCGACTGAACCGTGCGGAAAATCTCCTGGTGACCGAGATGCACACCGTCGAATACGCCGATCGTCGACGCGACGCGCACACCATCGGGCAGGCGATCTTGACGGTCGTAAAGAAGCTCCATAATCACTCGCAGTAGTCGGCGACATCGGAACGATATCGCCGGCTTGGGCCGGTTCGCTCACTGGGGGATGACCACGGAGGGCTTCGCCCCGTCACGATGAGACTCATAGACGGCGAGCAGTTCGCCAACCTCGGTGAGGACTGCCCACGGGCCTTCACCTTCGACCCTGAGCGTCTCCAGTGACAAGACTCGGCCATGCCCAACAAGGATGGCAATCTCGTCGTCCACCACGCACTGTGGCAGGTGCGAGACGGCCACCGAAATAGGCAGGAGGGTCGGTTCCTCGATTGTTCCGGCCTGATCCAAGGTGAACCCGCCAACAGCAGTTCGGCGAAGATTGCGAAGGTGAGCTCCACCCCCCAGCGCAGTCCCGAGATCGGCTGCAATAGTACGAATATAGGTGCCGGACGAGCACTCGATATCAGCCCGCCATACTCCTGGCTCAGCCGTCGGCTCGATATCAAATCGATGCACGGTGACCGGTCGGGGCTGACGCTCGACCTCGATGCCTTCACGAGCAAGCTCATGCAGGCGTTTCCCATCAATCTTGATGGCTGAAACCATCGGCGGGATCTGCATGATCGGGCCGGTCAGATCGACAACCGCATTTCGCACTTGCTCCTCTGTCACACCGGACATGTCATGCGTAGCAGTGACCTCCCCCGCTGCATCAAGCGTGCTCGTCTCGGTGCCGAAGGCGATCTCTCCGACGTACGACTTGCCCAACTCCGTCAGGAAACGCAATAAGCGAGTGGCCTTGCCTACACCGAGCACCAGCACGCCAGTGGCATCAGGGTCGAGGGTGCCGCTGTGCCCAACCTTTCGGGTGCCCAACACGCCGCGGGACTTCGCCACCACGTCGTGGCTCGTCCAGTCAGCCGGCTTGTCGATTACGACAATGCCGTGAGGCCCCTGATCACTCCTCTTCGCCATGGTCCTCGATCACAGGTGAGGCACGAAGGATGTCCTCGATCCGGCCGGCCGAGCGAAGGGCAAGATCAGGACGGAACTCGAGTATCGGGGCGCGTCGCAGCTTCGACTGGGTGGCTACATGGTGGCGCAGCTTTCCGCCGTGCTCATCAAAAGCTTCCGCGATCTCTGGGTCGTGATCATCATCGAGCGACGTGAACCACACCACAGCGCGATACAGATCGCGATCGACATCGACACCGGTGATCGACACCATGGCCAGGCGATCATCGTCGACAATCTCCATGGCTTCGGCAACGAGACGGCGCACAATGCCACCGAGCTTCGCCGTACGGTTGCCGGCCGCTGGGTCATGCCCACCGCGCCGTCCTCGACCAGATGAATCTCGACGTGCCATCAGTCCTCCTCCAACCATCGCTGCCAGGTCTCTAGGACCTCGACCTCGGGGAACGACCAGACGAACCGTTCCGCCTCATCGATCATTTCAGATACGTGTCCAGGAGAGCCCGAAACGGCCGCAAGGCCGATCGTGGCTCGCTGCCACTCGTCTTGTCGATTCGTCTCGGCGACCGCAACCGTGAACCGGTTTCGTATGCCATCGATGATGGGCCGCAGCACGGCCCGCTTGTCTTTTAGCGAGCGGCACGCCGCGAGCCGAAGCTCAATCTCGAGCGCCAGAACGTGCATGCCACCCGCCGACAGGGTCAGCTGTCGAGGGTGCGCGCTATCTCGCGCTCCTCGAAGGTTTCGATAATGTCGCCATCCTTGAGATCCTGGAAGTCGGAAAGACCAATACCGCATTCGTAGCCGGCGGCAACCTCTCGGGCATCGTCCTTGAATCGCCTGAGCGAATTGACCGAGCCCTTCCAGATGATGGTGCCCTCGCGTAGGAAGCGAACCTTCGAACCTCGGGTGATGACACCATTTGTGACATAACAACCAGCGATCTTGCCGATACGAGGAACGCTGAAGATCTCGCGAACCTCGGCATCGCCGGTGACGATTTCCTCGTATTCGGGCGCCAGCATGCCGACCATCGCCGACTCGATGTCCTCGAGCAGCTTGTAGATGATCTCGTAGGTGCGGATCTCCACCTGCTCGCTCTCAGCGAGATCTCGGGCCTTGCGGTCCGGGCGCACGTTGAAGCCGATGATCGTGGCATTCGCCGCTGCAGCAAGTTGGATGTCGTTTTCAGTGATACCGCCGACACCGCGATGGACGAAGCCGATCTTGACCTCGTCCCGTTCGAGCTTTCGAAGGCTCTCGGTGACAGCTTCAAGGGAACCGTTCACATCCGCCTTGACAACCATGTTGAGCGTTGCCGCTTCGCCACGCTGGATCTGATCGAAGATGTCTTCGAGTTTGGCGCCGCCTGACAGGGCGTGGGATTCACGACCAATGTTGGACTGACGCTGCCAATGCTCACGAGTATCGGCCACACGGCTGGCGACCTTCTCACTCGGAGCGACCACAAAGTCATCGCCGGCAGAGGCAACATCAGATAAACCGAGCACCTGAACCGGAGTCGAGGGACCCGCTTCTTTGATCTGCTCACCCTTGTCATTGATGAGGGCACGGACACGACCCCATGCAGCGCCAGCGACCAACGGGTCGCCGACCTTGAGGGTGCCTCGCTGCACCAGAATCGTGGCGACTGGGCCACGGCCAATGTCGAGGTTCGCCTCAAGCACAACACCGCTGGCGCGACCGTCTACAGATGCTCGAAGGTCTTCGACCTCAGCGACCACCAACAATTGGTCAAGCAGTTCATCGATGCCCACGTTCTGCAAGGCGGAAACACGACTGAAGATCGTCTCACCACCCCACTCCTCGGGCACCAGACCATGCTCGGCAACGCCAGCAATGGCCTTGTCAGGGTCCGCGTTGTCGCGATCGATCTTGTTGACCGCTACCACGATCGGCACTTTGGCCGCCTTGGCGTGGTTAATCGCCTCGATAGTCTGCGGCATCACGCCGTCATCGGCAGCGACCATGAGGATCACGATGTCGGTCGAGTTCGCACCGCGGGCACGCATGGCAGTAAATGCCTCGTGGCCCGGAGTATCGATGAACGTGATCATTTGACCATCACGCTCGATCTGGTACGCACCGATGTGCTGGGTGATGCCACCGGCTTCGCTCTCTACGACGTTGGCATTGCGGATGCGATCGAGCAGTAGCGTTTTGCCGTGGTCGACGTGACCCATGACGGTGATCACCGGCGGCCGAATCGGCGCGTCGGCATCTTCGTCCGCGAGACTGAGCATCTTCTGCAGCTCGACCTCTTGCTCCTCCCCAATATTCACGAGGCGAATTTCCGCCCCGATCTCCTCGGCGAATAGCTCGATCATTTCGTCTGACAACGACTGCGTAGCCGTGACCATCTCGCCGGCCTGCATGAGGAACCGGACAACATCGGCTGCGGTGCGGTTCAGCTTCGGACCAAGGTCAAGGGCGGTTGAGGCACGCTCGATAACAACCTCTCCCGCAGGAACGGGTGCGTTCTCTGGGGTGTAGGACGGCGCGTCCATCGGCTGAAGTTCTTCGCGACTGCGACGACGACGACCCTTTCGGCGCGGAGGACGCTGACCGGGACCGCCCGGACGTCCGCCAGGACCACCACGGCCACCACCAGGACCACCACGACCGCCCCCGGGGGGAGCACCGGCGCCTGGAACAGACTCACGCGGGCCACCGGGCCGACGACTACCGCTGGGAGCCGGACCGCTGCGAGATGGGGCAGGAGATGCGCCACCAGGTCGGTGACGAGCATTAGCCGCCGGCGAAGCCGGACGACCAATCTGAGCACGAGGCGGCGGTGGCGGCGGAATCGGCTTGCCAGAACCTGAAGTCGGCGGACGCTTCGACGGATCGACCGCGACACGCTTCTTTATGACCTTCTTGACGATCTTCTTGACGACCTTCTTGGCCAGTGGGGCAGCGACAGGCGGAATTTCCTCGGTCACACGCTTCGTCGGACCAGCACTGCCACTCGAGGAAATAACACGCTTCGGCTTCGCCGGTGCTTTCTCGACAGGAGGCTCAACCGGGGCAACCTCAGCTTTGACCTCAACAGGTGCTGGATCGGGCTCAGGAGCCTCAACGACCTCAGGAATGGTCTCGACAACCTCAGGAGTCGCTGGTGCCTCAGGGGCCTCATCGACCTCAGGAGTAGCGTCGACTACCGGAGCCGCCTTCTTCGCCGCCTTCTTGGCAGCCTTCTTCGTCGACTTCTTGGCAGCCTTCTTCGCCAGCTTCGGCTCAGGTGGCTGCTCATCTCGAATGAGGCCCTCGCGTTCGGCCTTGCGGCGGACGCGATCGGCCTGGGCATCGACGATGCTCGACGAGTGACTCTTCACACCGATGCCGAGGGCATCAGAGAGGTCAAGGGTCTCCTTATTGGTAAGACCCAACTCGCGAGCGAGTTCGTAGACGCGGATATTAGCTGGCACGTGAGGCGATTGCCCTTCTGGCTGAAGACCTCCAAGGACGATCCTCAGCCGATCACTACTTCACGACAGGCGGTTTCTCGCCCATCGGTGTGGTCTCAACAGCCCCCGTGCGGACACGCGGGAGGTTGCATTGGCCACCGACTCATGAGCTTAGCGACCCAGTCGGCGTTCACCTCGACTCGGAGAGACCGCCCGAAAGCACGACGCTTCCCGGCCAATGCAACACAATCCTGACTCGGGCCCACCCAAGCCCCCCGACCAGGACCTGGTCCGATAGTCAGACCGTCAGAACCGACTCGAACCCGCACGAGCGAACCCGTATCGAGTACCTGCCGGCACCCGACACACGAACGCTCGGGCAAGATCTACTCTTCTTCCCCGGCATCATCAGCACGTTCATCATCGCTGTCGTCAGACTCACCCACGACGGCGTCTTCAGAAGGATCAGCGGCCGCAACACCTGCGTTTGCATCTTCACTCAGGACTTCCGCCTCAACATTCTCATCGCTGTCGACGACTTCAGCATTGTCTGCTTCAGCATTGTCTGCTTCAGCATTGTCTGCTTCAGCATCGGAGGCAGCTTCCCACTGGGCGATGTTCATCGCCTGACTTCCGTCTGCCGGCTGCCACAACTGCTCGCCGGAATCGGCGTCAACGATCCACTCGCCGTCAGCCCACTCGACATCGCCATACGCCTGCTCCTCAGCGAACTGAGTCTCAGACTTGATATTGATGCCCCAGCCAGTCAGACGAGAAGCGAGACGGGCGTTCTGGCCTTCCTTCCCGATCGCCAGCGACAGCTGATAGTCGGGAACGATCACGTCGCAATCGCCAGTCAACTCATCAGGACGAACCTGCGTGACCTTGGCCGGCGACAATGCTCGGGTGACGAACTCTTCGAGATCCTCAATGAACGGAACGATGTCGATCTTCTCGCCACGCAACTCGTTCACGACCTGACGCACACGAGCGCCACGGGCGCCCACACACGCGCCGACTGGGTCGACATTGGTGTCATTGGACCAAACAGCAATCTTGGTGCGGTGTCCGGGTTCACGAGCGCATGCCTTGATCTCGACGATGCCGTCGGCAATCTCGGGAACCTCAAGTTCAAACAGACGCTTCACCAGACCCGGGTGAGTACGGCTCACTACGATCTGCGGGCCTTTGGCGGTCTTGCGAACCTCAACGATATAAGCCTTGATACGGGCCGTGTTGTCAGGACGCTCATACGGGACTTGCTCGGCCTGAGGCAACAACGCCTCAACTCGACCAAGGTCGAGCAGCGTGTAGCGCGCATCGGTCTGCTGGATCATGCCAGTGACGATGTCACCCTCTCTGCCCGCATACTCTTCGTACTTCAGCTCTCGCTCAGCCTCACGGATTCGCTGCGTCATCACCTGACGAGCGGTCTGGGCAGCGATGCGACCGAAGTTGTCGGGCGTGACGTCGTACTCTTCGCCAACCGGTTCGCCGTCTTCGTCGAGATCTTGGGCGAAGACCCGGAACTCGAGCGTGTCAGGGTCAATTGTGACCCAGGCGTACTCTTTTGCATCAGGCATCCGCTTGTACGCGGACTCCAGCGCATCGGCGAGCGCAGCAAAGAGTGCATCAATGCTGATGCCTCGTTCGATAGCAAGCGCCTGCAGCGCTTCCATCATCTCCTGGTTCATGACATGGCCTCCTCGGAGTTGGGGCGATCTTTCTTGGGTCCACCCAGCTTCGGTGTGGGACCCCACTCGAAGACAGTGCGAGCCTTCGATATATCGGTATAGGCGAAGCGCCGCGAGCCAGACCGTGTGCTGAGATCCACACCATCGGCGTCAACGGTGACGACTTTGCCTTCGAAACGGCGAGCACCATCAATTTCGTTAAAGGTCTTGATCTTGACCTTTTCACCTATGGCTCGCTGATAATGATCTTCGGTGCGAAGAGGCCGTTCGAGACCGGGGCTAGACACCTCGAGAGTGAAGCGGCCGGGAATCGGATCGACCTCGTCGAGCATGTGGCTCGTGGTCCGGCTGATGCGCTTGATGTCATCGATGCCGATGCCGTCCTCATGATCGATGAGGATGCGCAGGATTCCACCGGCGAACTCGATGTCGTACAGATCTGCGCCAGCATCGTCCACAATCGGGGCAACGAGCTCTCGAACGCGGTCGATTACTGACATCTCATTGCCTCCCTTCGCTGTGATGATTCTGCTGGTAATTCCCGTGAATCGAGAAAGGCGTGGCCTAGGGCCACGCCTCAACCAGAAACCCGGGTGTGAACGTCGGCCTTGAGGATATCAGACCTCGGCCTCGCTTACGGCCGCGACGAAGCCCCGATGTACTCGACTGAGCTCCACGCGCTGTCCATTTGTGCTGATGGCGACCCCCGGCAGGAATCGTTTGAGCGTCATAGTGGCAAGAACCCACAGCGCCACCGACAGCACCCCGATGATGGCCCCGAGGGGAAGAAGCAGGGTGAACCGACTCAGTGCTGCGCCGAGAACGAAGAATGCGACGCCGCCGTAGATAGCCGACTTTTGGCGTCGCCGAAGGTATTGAGCCTGATTGAACTCGGCCTGTGTAAGCGGGACGAACACCTGCTCACCAGATTTGCCAGCCGGAGCATAACCGTCTGCCGGTGCGCCCGATTTCACTGAAACCGACGGCAGGCGACGTTCGACGGCAACGCGTCGGTCGACCTCAACCTTGGCCATGTCAGTGACCGCGGCGGATCTCGGCAATCACCGATTCGGAGTCGTTCGCGTCATCACCACGGTCGTTCAGGTTGCGAGCGCGATCTTCCTCAGCGGCGCGTTTGGCTGCATCCTTGGTAGTGGTTGCCTTCACCAACGCGGCATCGGCACCGTGTTCGTGAATGAACTCGGCCCATTCGACCAGGGTGTCGACCATCTCGTCCTCTGGCACGACCATCACGTTCTGACCCTTGACAAACAGATGGCCACGCTTGTTTCCCGCAGCGATGCCAAGGTCGGCGTCACGCGCCTCTCCGGGACCATTCACCACACAGCCCATCACCGCGACCTGCAGCGGAATCTCGCGCTCGCCGAACGCCTCCATCGCTTCATTGGCGATGCCCACGACATCGACCTCTGCTCGGCCACAACTGGGGCACGAGATCAGGTCGATGTTCTTTCGTTCCCGAAGGCCGAGCGTCTCAAGGAGCTGGCGGCCTGCTTTGGCTTCCTCAACCGGGTCGGCCGTGAGCGAGTAGCGGATTGTGTCGCCGATGCCCTCGGCGAGCAGTGTCGCCATGCCGGCGGTGGCCTTGAGTGTCCCGATTGGAGGCGGGCCAGCTTCAGTCACGCCGAGGTGCAGCGGATAGTCAGTGACTTCCGCGAGTTGGCGATACGCCTCGATCATCAGTGGCACGCTCGATGCCTTGACCGAGATTTTGATCAGATCGAAGCCGACGTCGTCGAAGTAACGGATTTCGTCGAGCGCCGACTCGACCATCGCCTCAGGGGTGACCTTGCCGCCGTACTTCTTATAGAGATCAGGGTGGAGCGAGCCGCCGTTGACCCCAATTCGGATCGGCACGTTGCGATCCTTGGCCTCACGAGCCACGAGCTTGATGTGTTCAGGGTTCCGAATGTTGCCCGGGTTCAAGCGAAGGCAGTGGACCCCGGCCTCGAGCGCTTCAAGCGCCCGGCGGTACTGGTGATGAATGTCGGCCACGATCGGCACCGGGGACCGGGGCACAATGCGGGCGAGTCCTTCTGCAGCTTCCGGTTCATTACACGTGCAGCGCACGATGTCGCAGCCGGCAGCGGCAAGTGCGTAGATCTGTTGGAGGGTGGCTTCGTGGTCCGCGGTCTTGGTCACCGTCATCGACTGGACCGTTATTGGCGCTCCCCCACCCACGGGAACATCGCCCACCATGATCTGCTTGGTCTCGCGACGAGGGAAGCTCTGCGTGAATTCCACACTGTGAATCTACCGATGAACAAAGCACGAAGGGGGTCTGTCCCCAGACGTGCGTTGTTTAGCCGAGGTTGATTGGGTCGATGATGTCGCGGAACAGGGCCAGCAGGCCGAAGCCGACGAGGACCAAGAAGACCGCGTAGGTGAGCGGAAGGAGCTTGTTGTAGTCCACTCGATGTTGGCGGCCGCCGACCGAGCGGATGCGCTCGTACACAGCGACGACAACGTGGCCGCCGTCGAGCGGCGGGAACGGGAACATATTGAAGATGCCGATGAAGATGTTCAGACCGGCCAGGAATATCAGGGCATTCTCGAAACCCTCTCCCGACAGGATCGTGCCGGCACGGGCGGCGCCGTAGATCGACAGGATGCGGTCCTCATCAGGATTGTCGGTATCGAGTAACCGTCCTGCCGACTCGCGCTCCGCGCTGTTGGTCGCCTCCTCGAGTTGCTCTTGAGCACTCTCGGTGTTTCCGGTCACCGTGTCGGAGACAAAGTTGCTGAGTCCGCCACCGGTAATGAGCTCCCACATGTTCTCGAACGCGAGCTTTGTGTACTGGCCGAGACCGGTGACCGACCGCCCGATGCCCTCAATCGGGCCCACGTCTTGGGCGATCCGTTTCTGAGAGATCCCGAAGAATCCGACGACGGCCTCATTGGCCGGAAGAATTTCGTTGACTTCGATGTCGTCGAATAGTTGGAGGTCAACACCATCGACCGGATCAACAACCACCGAGATGGTCTCGCCGACCTTGCCATCGAGTTGCGCGAGCACGTCGTCCCAACTCGACACGTCGACGCCATCGATCTGAAGGATCCGGTCGTTCTCCAGGAGCCCTCCGAATGCGTCCGCACCTGCTCCACTGAGTCGGCCACCGAGTATGACGCTGTCGAGAATGCTCTCGCCGTCGCGAAGATATGCAATGTCGACGGTTTCGCCACCACGTGCCCGCACGAGACCACCGAAGTGATCAAAGTCGTCGATCCCCACGCCATCGAGGGACACAATCACATCGCCGGGCTCAGTACCAAGGTCGAGGGCGGCGCTCTGGCTCGATACCGAGCCAACCTCCCATGCCCTCGGATCGCTTGGGTCGCCCCAGCCGACAAAGAAGGCGTAGAGGAGCACCAGCGCCATAAGGAAGTGCATGATCGACCCGGCCGAGACGACAAGCAGCTTCCGTGGGAATGACTTTGCCCGGTATGCCCGTGGTTCGTCCTCTTCGGGCACTTCTTCAAGGTTGTTCATTCCCTCGATTCGCACATAGGCGCCAGCAGGGATCGCTTTCACGCCGTACTCAGTCTCGCCGCGACGAAAGGACCAAAGCCGCGGACCAAAACCGATGAAGAACTCGGTGGTCTTCATCCCTGTCAAACGAGCCGTCAGGTAATGGCCCATCTCATGCATGAAGATCATGAAGATGATGGCGACAACGACAAAGAACCACGTCCAACTGGCCAAGAAGCCAAGCGCGAGAAGGAGCCCAGACAACAACAACACACCGGTGATGTCGCCTTTCGGCTCTCGATGTGTACTGGGTTCGGTCATACGGCAACAAGCTCCTGGATCACAGCGGCAGCCTCATCTCTAGCTCGGCGGTCGATGTCGAGCACAACCCCAACATCGGTGGCAATTGTTCCCGGCCAGCGCTGAAGGGCACCATCCACGACGTCGGCGATATCGACCCAGCGGATCTGGCCCGTGAGGAATGCATCCACGGCAACTTCGTTGGCGGCGCTGAACCAGGCGGGCGCGGTTTCACCCGCGCGACCTGCGTCGTACGCCAGTCTGAGGCCGGGGAAGGCGTCAAGATCAGGCGGCTGGAAGTCGAGCCGGGAGAGCTCCGACCAGTCGATGTCGCCATACGGCACATCCAGTCGGTCGGGAAAGGCCAATGCGTAGCCAATACACAACCGCATATCCGGTTTTGATAGCTGGGCGATGGTGGCACCATCGGTGAAGGTCACCATTGAGTGAATGATCGATTGGGGGTGAACGACCACATCGATGTCGTCAAAACCAATGCCAAACAACTCATGAGCTTCGATGACCTCAAGTCCCTTATTGATCAGGGTGCTCGAATCGATGGTGATCTTCGGCCCCATCGACCAGGTCGGATGCGCTAACGCGTTGTCGATGGTGACTCCCTCGAGATCGGCGCGGGATCGACCCCTGAATGGGCCACCGCTCGCTGTCAGCACGACCTTGCGGACCCGGTCAGCATCCCCGATTTTGCCGGTAATTTCGTTGGCCCGAAGACATTGGTGCACCGCACAGTGCTCGCTGTCGACCGGAACGAGTTCCGCTCCCGGCGTTGCCCATGCTCGCTGCACCACCGGACCGGCGGCGATCAACGATTCCTTGTTCGCCAAGCCGAGTCGTTTGCCTGCTTCCAGCGTGGCCATGGTGACGGACAACCCAGCGAACCCGACCACACCGTTGATGGCGACATCGCTGACAACCGCGGCCTCCGCCATGGCATCTGCACCGACAAGGAGTGCTGTGCCTGCGGGAAGGCGTTCTGCGAGTCCAGCAGCGGCCGCCTCATCGGCGATGGCAACGACCTCGGGGCGGAACTCGTTGGCCTGCTCGACAAGCGTGTCGACCGATGTCGCAACACCGAGAGCGACAACGCGATAGTCCGCCGGAGAGGCCCGCACGACATCGAGCGTTTGCGTACCTATAGAACCTGAAGATCCAAGGACGGCAATCGTGGTGGTCACGGAGTCGACGCTAGGCCGGTCGGCCGGCCCATGGCACGCGGCTCAGGTGAAGAGCACGTACTGCGAGACGTACCAGGTGACGGGAAGCACGAACAACAAGCCGTCGAAGCGATCGAGAAGACCACCATGACCGGGCAGGATCGAACCCATGTCCTTGATGCCCAGGTCTCGCTTGATGAGCGACTCGACCAGGTCGCCGACCGGGGCAGCCGCTGCGGCGAAGAGGCCCAGGATGATCATCGAGGTCATACCGCCGCCGAGATCGGAGCTAGCGAGTGGGGCCGGCTTGCCCAACGCGCCCATGATGATGGCGGCGCCGAAAGCGACAACGAAGCCGCCGATAAGGCCCTCGATCGTCTTGTTGGGGCTCGCCGGCGACAGTGCACGGCGGCCGATCGTTTTGCCAATCGCCAGACCACCCACGTCGTAGGCAACGGTAATGATGATCGCGACGGTGAGTAGACCAGTTCCGTGGGTCTCATCGGTCGCCAACAGCAGCGCAGCGAACGAGCCCAGCACGCCAATGTGCATGATGCCGAGTATCGTGGAGCCAAGCCCTCGCATCGCACCATCGTGTGCGACCCCAAGGAGATACCAGAGAGCTCCAAAGACAAAGGCAAGTACCAGCACCATGGTGATGGCAGCTTCGCCTCGCCAGTAGACGGCGAGTGGCATAGCAATCGTGGCGGTGAGACCGAGCAGCACGGCGGGCTGGTAGCCGGCCACTCGGACGGCGTTGTAGTACTCGACGGCAGCAAGACCGAGCGCAATGGTGACCACCACGAGGGCGGCTACCGGGCCGACCGCCATAGCGGCCAAGACAAGAGCGGCGAGGCCTACGCCGACGGTGATCGCCATAGGCATGTCACGGTCACCGGAGTTGCCGGTAGTCGCACCGAACGGATCCCCAACGGATTCTGCCCGCGCCTGCTCGGACTCGCCCATCGCTGCCGCAGCCCGACGTGATGGGCGCTGCTGATCATCGAAGCTAAAGAAGTCGTCGGCGGTTTCGATCTGGCCACTCTGGATCGGTTCCCGGGCGCCTGGCGAAGACTCTTCGGCCCACACCGGATTAGTCGACCCACCGGCCCATGCGGCCAACTCGTCAACGCCGGCCTCGGCCAATGATGGCTCGGGCGACGGGTCAAAGGTGACGGATTCGGCAGCTCCGGCGTTACCACCGATCTGAGGTACCGCGCCGGTGGCAGGTTCACTCCAGTGCGGAATGGCATCGTCGTCATTGTCGAAAGACATGTCGTCGTCGCCAAAGACGCTCCGGCCTGGGGCCGTAAAATCGTCGTCTGGGGTGGTTCCACCCTCAAAGTCGTTGGAATCGTCGGTCACGGATTCGCCCTTCCAGTGCTACTTGAGGTCATACCTCGAGAAGCTCCTCTTCCTTTTGGGCCTGCGCAGTGTCAATCATGCCAATGAATTCGTCTTTCAGACCGTCAAGGCGCCCCTCAGCGCGCTGAACATCGTCTTCTGAGACTCCCCCATCATCGCTGAGGTCGTCAAGTTCCTTGCGTGCGGAACGCCGCACACCATTGACACGCTGCTTGGCTTCTTCGGACATGCCGCCTACTATTTTCACATACTCGCGGCGGCGTTCTTCAGTGAGCGGAGGGAAGCTCAAACGGATGATTCGTCCGTCGTTAGATGGGTTTAGTCCCATATTGCTGTTGATGATCGACCGCTCGATGGCCTCAAGATTCGCGGCATCGTGAGGGGTGACGATGAGCTGACGGGCCTCGGGAACCGAGAAGCTTGCAACTTCAAGAAGTCGCATCTCGACGCCATATGCCTCGATGGTCAGACGCTCGAAAAGAGCCGAGGAGGCGCGACCGGTACGGACCGTGGAAAACTCGCGACGGGCGGCACCCGCGGCCGCATCCATCTTCTCCTTGGCGTCATCCAACACCAGATCGATCAGCTCGTCGCTCACGACGCGTCTCCCTCGTTGTCCACGAGCGTACCCACCGACTGACCGGCGAGCAGGGACTGGAGATTTCCCTCCCCCATCAGGTCAAAGACCACGATGGGCAACTGGTTGTCCATGCAGAGTGAGATTGCGGTGGAATCCATGACCTTCAGGCCCTCGTTCAGGACTCGCAGGTAGGAAACATGGTCAAGCCTTATGGCGTCAGGATCGGTGCGGGGGTCGGCACTATAGATCCCGTCGACACCGCCATGAGTGCCCTTCAGCACCACACCGGCTTCGATTTCCACAGCCCGTAACGCAGCCGTGGTGTCGGTGGTGAAGAACGGGTTGCCGTTGCCGCCACCGAAGATGACCACGCGGCCCTTCTCCAAATGACGGGTAGCACGACGGCGAATATAAGGCTCGGCGATCTGGTTCATCTCGATCGCGGTCTGAACGCGGGTCGGCTGCCCCATCTGCTCAAGCGTGTCCTGCAACGCGAGTGCGTTCATCACCGTGGCCAGCATGCCCATGTAGTCGGCTTGGGCACGATCCATGCCTTCGCCGGCGCCATGAATACCTCGCCAGATGTTTCCACCGCCGACTACGACGGCGATCTGGACGGCGTATGCCTCTTGGGCCGCGACGATATCTTCGGCAATCCCGCGCACCGTGGCGCCGTCAATGCCGAATTCCAACGGCCCAGCAAAGGCCTCACCCGAAAGCTTGAGGAGAACCCGATCCCAGCGGGCAGGTGTCTTGCCTCTGGCGCTATCGGGTTCTGTCATATTCAGGAGCCAATCACAACCTGGACGAAACGGCTGATCGAACCGCCACCAAGGCTGTCCTTAACCGCAGTCTTGTCGCCATTGAGTCCCTGTTCAAGTAGGACCCGCTCACCGAACCAACCACGGAGGCGGCCATCGACGATCTTCTCCCAGGCTTGCTCCGGCTTGCCCTCAGCCTTGGTGATCTCAAGAAGCGAGTTTCGCTCCTTCTCGATCTCGTCGGCAGGGACCTCGTCAGAGCTCAGATATGTGGGCTTGGCAAAGGCGATGTGAAGGGCAACCTGGTGTAGTTCATCTTGACCCACACCGACTGCCTCGACGATCACAGCATTGACGCCGCGACCATCCTGACGATGGAGGTAGGTGTCAAGGATGTTGCCCTCGGCAGCTTCGATTCGCTCAACGGAGCCCAGGGCGATGTTTTCCTTGATCGTGACCTGGAGGTCTTCAAGGGCTGAAGCATGCGCCTCAACTGCGGACATTCCGTCAACCAGCACGGCTTCAGCGATGCTGTTGGCGAGACCGGTGACAGCTTCGTTCTTCGCCGAGAAGTCGGTCTCCGTTTTGATCTGAACGAACGCAGCGGTGTTGCCGCTCACGACGAGAGCGATTGTGCCCTCGTCGTTTTCTCTATCGCTACGAGCCGCGGCCTTGGCCAGGCCCTTCTCGCGCAGCATCTGGGTGGCGGCTTCCATATCGCCATCACATTCGGTGAGCGCCTTCTTGGCGTCCATCATTCCGGCACCGGTGGCGTCACGAAGCGCCTTGACGTCTTTCGCGGTAATCGACATTCTCGATGTTCCTTGCGTGCAGTTGGGTGAAAGTTGCGGTCAGGCCGTGGGCGTGCTGTCGTCACCGGCAGCCGCGAGGGTCTCTTCGACAGGAGCAGCAGCTTCCTCAGCAGGAGCAGCAGCTTCCTCAGCAGGAGCAGCAGCTTCCTCAGCAGGAGCAGCAGCTTCCTCAGCAGGAGCAGCAGCTTCCTCAGCAGGAGCGGCCTGGGCAGCGGCAACGCGAGCATCACGCTCGGCGGCTTCAGTGGCCGCAGCAGCGCGGGCCTGGACCTGCTGCTCGGCAACTTCAGATTCCTGAAGCGCGTTTCGCTTCACGGCCTCAGCGCCTTGACGCTTCGAATTGATGAAGCGGCCTTCGAGAACGGCATCGGAGATGACCCGGCTCATGAGTTCGCCGGCGCGGATTGCGTCGTCGTTGCCGGGTATGGCGTAGTCAACAAGGTCAGGGTCACAGTTAGTGTCGACCACGGCAACGATCGGGATACCGATCTTGCGGGCCTCGGTCACTGCGATGTGCTCCTTCTTCGTGTCAAGCACGAAAACAGCATTTGGCAGCTTCGCCATGTCGCGGATACCGCCGAGGTTGCGCTCGAGCTTGACAAGCTCACGACCGATGAGAAGGGCTTCCTTCTTCGGCATGGCTTCGAACTCGCCCGAATCACGCATGCGGCGGTAGTCCTGCATCTTGCTGACGCGCTTGGAGATCGTCTGGAAGTTGGTAAGCATGCCGCCGAGCCAACGCTCGTTGATGTACGGCATGTTGCAGCGCTCGGCGTAGGACTGAATCGAGTCCTGAGCCTGCTTCTTCGTGCCGATGAATAGCACGGTGCCGCCATCTGCGACGAGATCGCGGATGAACACGTAGGACGACTCGAGATGGTTGAGCGTCTGGTGTAGATCGACGATGTGGATACCGGAGCGCTCGCCGTGGATGAATCGCTTCATCTTGGGGTTCCAGCGACGGGTCTGATGCCCGAAGTGGACGCCGGCTTCCAGCAACTGCTTCATGGAAATAACTGCCATGGAATTTCTCCCGGTTACGGAGTTCGCGCGGGACGCCGAAGCGACCGGGTTTTACACGAACCGAATCAATCGCCATCGTCACCGGTCGTGACGAATCGGGCCCAGATGAGCCGTTGAGCAGTGTACCGGCGTCCAACACGGCCGCGACCCCCTCCTCTGAGGCATCGATCACACTCGGTATTACCCAGTCGAAGAAGCGGTTGATCAATCCTTCGCACGCAGGTGGGGCTGCGGCGAGAGCGAGGGCGACTTCTCGAGAGGCAGTGTCAAGACCGACGACATCGCTATGAGCTGTGAATGGGAACCCACCACCGAGAACGACATGGTGCGCTCCGGGCGCCCATGCCTTGTTGGCGGGCACCACAACATCGCCGCGAGCACCAATCGTCACCGCGTGGATACCTTCGGGAAACGCCACGTCAGCAAAGTGCGCGGCAAAGCCGTCGGTGCTCAGATCATCGATCACCCGTGCACCGAGAAACCCACCGGCACCGACGAGTTCCGCGAATCTGTGAGCTCTGGTCCCGAGGTCGCGTTCACCTACTGCTTCAACTATGTCGGCACTCGGGGTGCCTTGGTGCGGGCTAGCAAAAGTCACGACGACGCCGATCGGAATCGCCTGGGAGTCGATCTCGGCCAGGGAAACTCTCGTCACCAGCCCACCGAGACTGTGTGCGTAGATGTCGATCGGCACGTCGGGTTGGACTGTCGCGATGTCAGCCAACAGCTGACTGAGCGAGTCAGCCATCGAAGCGACACCTCCGAAGGTGTCCGGCCCCTCATAGTGCGACGTCTCGAGCGCTGACGACCACCCCAGATCTACCGGCGGAACGATCCCACCCGCGTAGCTGAACCGCACGACGTCTGGAACCACGTACCCGTGGTCTGCGAGTTCGAGTGTCGACATTGTTCCGGCCCTGGCGCTCGAACTATTGAGACCATCAACCACAAGGGCGATCCGCCGTTCTGGCGGCGGCAGTACGACAACCGATTCTGGGCTGCAATCACGATCGCGGAGAGGGTCAATAAAGTCACTCAGGGCAAGGGTGACCACCGCCGGGTCGACATAGTCAACAAGGTCGGAAACGTCGATACCCAGAACGTGTAGCCCAGCCCGAAGTGCCGTGCCGAAAAGGCCATCCTGGGTCGGTCGGGCATCACCCATTTCAAGAAAGTGGAGTCGCTCGGAGCGCTCGACCAGGTCATGGAACTGCTGTGTTCGTTCGGCGTCGCTGCCTTCGATAAGTTCAACCTTGATGACTCGCACACCCAACAGCGTTGCCGGGTCGACATAGACCTCATCGACCCTCGTCCCAAAATGAAAGCCTTGAGCGGCAACAGCCACTTGCTCACCGGTCTCTACGCTGTCGCCTCGCTCAACAAGCAGCACCCCGACGAAGGAGTAGCTGGATTTTAGCCCACCACCGTGGTCGACCGTGATGTGCAACGCCCCCGCCACTGGTCCTGCGAACACCACCGTGCCCGGGCCGGCTGCGGCAATCGGGTCACCGACCGAGGTGTCATATTTGATTCCTCGATTGCCGGACCCGTAGGGACCATCGGGCAGGCGGAACGGATCAAGCACCGCAGCCGACGTTGGCGGTCGGAGAACCGGCTCAACAGCCCAAGCTCGAGCCGGATTGACGACGAGCAGGAACACGAGGGCAGCAAGGGCCAACCCACGTACACGAACAAGGATCTCGCGAACGCACATGACAAACCCACATCAGAGACAGTTGACGGGGAAGTCAGGTTCGGGGAGTTGGTGGAGCAGCGAACCGCTGCAGCGCTAGGCCGGTTCGCGTTCGATGGCGATGAGCCGGGACCGAAGCTGGAGAACCGCTTTGGTGTGAATCTGACACACCCGGCTCTCGGTGACCCCAAGCACACGGCCGATTTCGGCGAGCGTGAGCCCCTCGTAGTAGTAGAGGGTGAGCACAATCTTTTCGCGCTCGGGCATCCGGTTGATCGACTTGGCGAGGGTTTCCCGCATCTCTTCGACCTCGTAGACGCCCATCGGGCCATCGCCGGTGTCGGCAACGGTGTCGCCGAGAGTGACAGACTCACTGCGATCACCGCCCACCAGCATCTCGTCAAGTGCAGCGACGCCCATGAAGGAGATCTGGCTCAGGGTGGTTTGGAGCTGTTCCTCGGTGATCTCCATCTCTGCCGCAACTTCTTGATCCGTGGGCGATCGATGATGCTCGGCTTCAAGCTTGGCCATCGCTCCTTCGAGCGTGCGGGCCTTGCTGCGTACTGAACGGGGGACCCAGTCAATGGAGCGCAACTCATCGAGGATCGCTCCCTTGATACGGGCGATCGCGTAGGTCTCGAACTTGTAGCCGCGCTCGGGATCGAACTTCTCGATGGCATCGATCAAACCGAAGATGCCAAAGCTGACGAGATCGGCTTGTTCGACGTTGCGGGGCATACCAACACCCACGCGGCCAGCGACGTATTTCACGAGTGGCGAGTACTGAATGATGAGTTTGTCGCGGAGCTCTTGCGAGCGCGACTGCTTGAATTCGGTCCAGAGTTGGCCAGTCTCGGCGTTGCGATCGGTCACGTGGACTGGTTCCTAAGCACGAGGGTGAGTTTGTCGATGGATGTCGCGCAAACGCTCGCGACTGACACGAGTGTAGATCTGGGTCGTAGCAAGATCGGCATGACCCAAAAGTTCTTGCACAGAACGCAAATCGGCACCACCATCCAAGAGGTGAGTGGCAAATGTATGACGAAGTGCATGGGGGTGTGTGGGACTCACCGCTCGCCGGTCCAAAATGCGTCTCACATCGCGTGGTGAAAGGGCGCGCCCACGCCGATTGAGGAAGACGGCATCGGCTGGAGACTCTAATGTTGCGAGGTCCTGTCGGCCTCGCTCGAGCCAAGACGAGAGCTCTTCGGCAGCCGGCTTCGAGAGCGGAAGCCGCCGCTGCTTGTTGCCCTTGCCCCACACCGTGATCACGTCGAACCCGGGAGCAATGTCCGCTCTGGTGAGACCACACAACTCGCTCACCCGAAGACCACTGCCATAGAGCAACTCGACAATAGTGCGATCTCGGAGATCGATCACCGGATCGTCGTCGGATCTCGGTGAGCCTTCGACCAAAGCATCGAGTTCCGATGCCGACAAGATCCGCGGGAGCGTGGATGATCCGCGTGGGGCCGAGAGGCCGGCGGCTGGATCTGAATCCGCGCGGTCTGTGCGCCGCGCCCAATCGAAGTAGCGACGTACTACTGAGGCCTTTCGTGCGGTGGTGCGCCGCGCGTACCCTTCCGAATCGAGGAAGGCGAGATACCGCCGCAGATGCCGCCGAGTAACGGCATTGGGTGAGTCGACTCGCTGCGTTTCCAGCCATAGCACGGCATCGCGCATGTCCCGCGAGTAAACGTCGCGTGTCGACGGCGCGACCCGAGTGAGCGACTCGAGCCAGAGCGGGAGGTCCCATGAGGGCACGAATCCACCTTAGTACCTCACGAGAGGAGCGGGCCCAGCTACGTCCAGCGGGCACGATCCGTGATTGTTCAGCCCTCATGCGCGACGCACTCGGACCCCGTCGGCCACGATGTGGCCGCTGGTCATGAGCCGTTCGAGTGCAAGGTAAACCGCACCGAGATCGAACCCGCTGTAGTCGACGATCTGATCGACCGATGTCGGCCCATCGTCGATTGCGGCAAAAACGGTCCCTGTATCACCGCTCGGCGATGGCCGTTCTCCGCTACGACGAGTGGCCGAGTCGATGGTGGCGAGACCCAGGGCCATCAGCACGTCGTCGGCACCACGAACGGGAGCACACCCGTCGACCAGTAGTTGATTGGTGCCCGCGGCCGCACCATTCTTCACCGAGCCCGGCACTGCCATCACATCGATGCCTCGCCGTACGGCCTCGTCAACGGTCAGCAAGCTCCCGCCGGTAGACCGGGACTCGACAACCACGATGAGGTCTGACATTGCTGCGATGAGCCGGTTCCGTGCCGGGAACCGCCAGGGTTCCGGCTCGGCTCCAACCGGGGCCTCAGTGCAGACACAGCCGACTGATGCGACCTTCTCCCACAGCTCTCGATGCCGGGCCGGGTATATGACATCGATACCGCTGCCGACGACGGCGACGGGCTGCGCTCCCCCGGCGGCAACCGCCCCGCGGTGTGCTGCGCCATCGACTCCAAGCGCGAGCCCTGACAGCACCGAGACGCCGGCTTCGGAGAGCGATGCCCCCAACTCGTACGCGATCTCCTTGCCCGGACCGCTGCACCGACGGGTGCCAACGATGCCAACAGTGGGCGTAGTCGGGTGTGGCAACTCCCCACACCGAAATAGGACCGGTGCCGGATCGATGTCGTCGCGGAGCCGCCGCGGATGATCATCGTCGTGCCACGAACTCACTCGACACTTCAGCTCCGCCAACCGCGCCGCGACCTCGTCGAGTTCGGTCCGGGCCAACTGACTCGCCCAACGGACCGAATACTCCTTCGGAACCGCCGATGGACTGGCGTCACCAGCTAGGACCAGCGCCCATGCTTCCGGCGGCAGGCGTCCATCGAGAAGGTGACCCAAGCGCCGACTCGACATTCCGGGGAGTGCAGCGAGGGCCGCAAGCTTGCTCTCAGACATGGTCGCCGCCGATCGGCGGACGGGCACGCAGTTGAAGTGCCGTTGAGACGTCGATCACCCGAAGACCATCGCCCGCGTCGCCAAGGTCACGAATGGTGCGTGCGACGCAACGAAGCCGACGAAGCCCTCGAGCGCTGAGGCGCCCTCCATCCAGTGCGTCGGCGACCATCAACGTGGCCTCCTCGTCAAGCCAGGCCACGTCGTCGAGTAGCGAATCGCTCATTTCAGCGTTGCAACGCACCCCTCGTAGGGCCGACATTTCTCGAACTTTTGCAACCCGATCCGCCACCGCACACGACGCTTCAGCTGGCTCCGACGAGAGCAGTGCAGGTGTCGACGGCCGATCGACCTGAACCATGAGATCGATGCGGTCAAGGAGCGGCCCAGATATCCGTCGGGAGTAGCGGGCACGCTCAGGTGGCCGGCACCGACACCCCACATTTCCGCCCTCACCGCACGGACATGGGTTCATGGCGGCCACGAGTAGAACTCGAGCAGGATGTTCCCGTGTGCCATCGCTACGGGCGACTCTCACGACGCCTTCCTCGAGTGGCTGCCGGAGAGCATCGAGCACGCTCGGGGGGAACTCACCCAACTCGTCAAGGAAGAGCACGCCGCCGGACGCCGCGCTGATCTCCCCGGGACGAGCGGATCTCGACCCTCCGCCCACGAGGGCTGACATTGAGGTGTTGTGGTGTGGCGCCCGAAATGGTGGCCGTGTGACGAGCCCGGACGGTGGGAGCCTCAGGCCTGCCGCACTGTGAACCCGCGTGACAGCAAGCGCGTCCTGATGGGTGAGGTCGGGCAGGATCCCCGGGAGCCGACGCGCCAGCATCGTCTTGCCCGCACCCGGCGGCCCCACAAGGAGTAGGTGATGCCCACCCGCAGCAGCGACCTCTAACGCATCTCGAGCCTGACCCTGGCCACGGACGTCAGCAAGATCGGGCTCGGGTTCGACAGGATCGTCGGGCAACGATAGGTCGACATCAGGCCACGGCAGCCCGTAGTGCAGAGCGTCGACGACATCGCGCAAGCAACGGACTGGACGGATTCGCGAGCCAGCGATCAGCGAAGTGACGCGGGCATCACCTGCGGGCACGACGACTCGAGATGCCGGAACCGCGTCGACCAGCGGAAGAGCACCGACAATCGGCCGAACCGACCCGTCGAGCCCGAGCTCGCCGAAGGCACCCAAACCTTCGATCTGGGAACGGGGGATCTGCTCTGAGGCAACGAGCAAGCCGATGGCGATGGGCAGATCCAGGGCCGCGCCGGTCTTCGGCAAGCCGCCGGGAGCGAGATTGACGGTGATCCGTTTCATCGGCCACTGGAGCTCGCTCGACTCAAGAGCTGCACGAACACGATCACGTGCTTCTCGGCACGTCGCATCTGGCAACCCCACGATCGAAAACGAGGGCAACCCGTCTGCTACGTGCACTTCAACAGAAACGGGAACGGCATCGACCCCGACGAGGGTGGATGAAACAACAGTGGCAAGCATGGCGACCTCCGAACAAGAATTGTTGGGAGGTCGTCGTAAGGCCGACGACCGAGCGCTGTGTGCACCTTAGGGTGCGGGTATGACAATCAGCGGAGAACTTCGCGGGTGTAGCGAGCTACCGCCTCCAACTGATCGTCACTAAGTGCGCCGGCGAACGAGGGCATGCCGTTCTTGCCAGCGGAGATGATCTGAATCTGGTCAGCAATATCGGGGTAGGCCCCGACGACGGCGCCCGCATCGAGCTTGGGCCCCGTTCCGCCACCGCCACTCGACCCGTGGCATCGGGCACATCGAGAGCTATAGATCTCGCGACCGGCAGCGAGGACCGAATCAGCTTGGCCATCGGAGCCCAGGGGTGCCTCCGGGGAATCAGTCGCACATGCTGCTCCAAGCAGGATCAGAATGCAGACAACGAACACTTTCCGGTGGCGACTCAGAGAATGCCGAGCAAGAGGGTGTCGTCGAGTCACAAGAAGACGATACTGACGTCATGGGTATGGATCCCACACGGCCGCACCGCCGACGACCCACCGACATCGTGTTCGTCGTTGCCGCCTGCCTGACCACGGTTGCCCTGCTCACCTGGGCCCTGTTCCTCTGAGCCGCGGGATGCACCACGATGGATGATCCAGAAGCCTATGGCGAGGTTGACGTCCGCTTCTTGCAGCCGTACCAGGCCACCAAGATGTACCTCTGCCCCAACTGCAACCGAGATATCCCACCCGGCACCGGCCACTACGCCGTCGTGCCGAAAGAAGCGCCCGACCTGCGTCGCCATTGGCACCGTGGTTGCTGGGACGGTCGCAAGACCCGCAAGGCACCAACCAAGCGAAGACGGCGCTAGTCCTCTGGGATCTAGAGTGAGGCACCGTCACACCCGAAGGACACGCGATGAGCCGCACCGAGGCACTCGATCGAACAGAGACCTATTTCCAGGACGGCGACTTCCAGTTGGAGTTGGCGCGGCGGGTGGCATACCGGACCGAGAGCCCCGCCCTGGAGCAACGCCCTGAGCTCTATCGCTACTTGAGCGATGAGTTGACCCCAGCGCTCGAGTCGATGGGGTTCAGCTGCCGGGTCCACGACAATCCCATCCCTGATGGGTGCCCGTTCCTCGTCGCACACCGTCACGAATCAAACGGCCTGCCCACCGTCATGTCCTATGGCCATGGCGATGTGGTGCTCGGCTATGACGATCAGTGGCGGGATGGATTGAGCCCCTGGGACATCGTCGTCGAGGGCGACCGTTGGTATGGCCGCGGAACGGCGGACAACAAGGGCCAGCACACCATCAATCTTGCGGCGATGCGTCACGTGCTCGAGGTCCGAGGCTCGCTGGGATTCAACGCGGTGCTGTTGTTTGAGACGGGCGAGGAGACAGGGTCGCCGGGGTTGGAGGAGTTCTGCGCCGACAACGCAGACCTCTTTGCCGCTGACGTCTTCATCGCGTCAGACGGGCCCCGTATGCAGCCTGGTACGCCAACGATTTTCATGGGTTCCCGGGGAGCGTTCAACTTCGCTATGCGGCTCACACTTCGAGATGGCGGACACCACTCAGGCAACTGGGGTGGGCTACTCGCCAACCCGGGCGTGATTGTTGCCAATGCCCTTGCCACGATGATCAGTCCTTCTGGTGAGATCCTCGTTGATGGCTGGAAGGCCGAACCGATGACTGACACCGTCCGTGCCGCCGTCGCTCAGCTTCGGGTTGGTGGTGGTGATGACTCCCCCACCATCGACCCCGACTGGGGCGAGCCGGGCATGAGCGCCGAGGAACGGGTGTTCGGCACCAACACGTTCGAGGTACTCGCGTACGAGACAGGCAACCCGCGCCACCCGGTGAACGCCATCCCACCATCAGCCGTGGCGCATTGTCACATGCGTTTCGTCGTCGGAACCGAGCCTGTCGACTTACTCCCTGCACTCCGCCGACACCTCGACGATCGCGGCTACCAGGCGATCGAGTTGGAGCCAGCGGGTGTGGCCATGAAGGCCACACGGCTCGACCCCAGTCATCCGTGGGCCAAGTGGGCCATTGACTCGGTGGGCCGAACGAGCGGCAAAGATGTCGCCGTGATCCCGAACCTTGGTGGGAGCTTGCCAAACGATGTATTCGCCACTGTGCTTGGCCTGCCGACGATCTGGGTGCCGCACTCCTATGCCGGATGTTCACAGCACGCGCCCAACGAGCACATCCTTGCCTCGACCTGCCAGGAGGCGCTGCAGATCATGACCGGCCTGTGGTGGGACCTCGGGGCGGGCGACACTCCACTCGCCTAAAACGCTCCCTCGATAACTTCGATCGTCGGCCCAATCACGGTCGCAACATCAAACCGAAGGTTGCCTCGACGGTCGTGCACATCAAGCCACGACATCGCTGTGCGGCGAAGAAAACGTTGTTTACGGCCATCGACTGCTTCAAACCCACTCCCGAACCGCGCCGACGAGCGCGTCTTCACCTCGCAAAACACGATCATGTCGCCGCGGCTCAGCACAAGGTCGATCTCGCCGCCCCGGACCTGCCAATTCTGGTCAATAACGGCGTACCCCGCCGACTCGTAGTGACGCGCCACTCTACGTTCGCCCCATCGCCCCAAAGCCACTCGTGATTGGTCCATGGACCGACACTAGAAACGGGGTGTGACACAGACAGCTAGTCGCCGAGGGTGAGCTTCTGGACGAGCCCATTGAGCGTTTCGATGTGTGCGTCCTGGTGCTCAAGGAGTCGTTCGACGGTTTGGCGGTGGGCGGCGAGTTCCATCTCGTATTTCGCGGCGAGCGCATCCGTTGCATTGGCGAGATCCGTGCCGTGGGCCCCGGTCAGCCGCTCAATGCTCAGGGCCAGATCTGCCACAGTGGCCGTCAGGTCCGCGATCTGTTGGCTCACGGACGACTCCGGTCGAACGGCAACCGGCCGAGGTGGTGCCTCGGGCAACGCCGGCGATGGAACCGCAGCTTCGGTCAAGGGCTCTGACCACTGACGCCGCGAGCTGGTGGGCTCGGGCCGCTCAGCATCCTCGATTGCCTTACGAACAGCGCGAACATGATCAAGGCCAACGCGACGACGCGCCTGGGTGTAGCTCAGGTTCTCATCGTCTTCACGTGCCATATCGGGAGACTAGATGCGGGCAAGCGATGCCGTCGAGAACGATCCCGAATCACCGTAAAAGCGATGAAGACGGACTCAGAGGTCCGTCTCCATCAACGAGCTCGTGCGGACGATGCCGCAGGCATCACACTCAGTTGAAGCGCTTTTCCTTGACCTTGGCGGCCTTACCGATGCGATCACGCAGATAGTAGAGCTTTGCACGGCGAACATCGCCGCGGGCTCCGACCTCGATCTTCTCAACGATTGGAGTGTGCAGCGGGAAGGTTCGCTCCACGCCGACGCCAAAGCTGAGCTTGCGAACGGTGAAGGTTTCACGCACGCCAGAACCCTGACGGCGGATGACAACACCCTCGAACAACTGGGTGCGCTCGCGGTTTCCCTCAATAACACGGACGTGCACCTTTAGCGCATCGCCGGGGCCGAAATCGGGGATGTCGTCCCGAAGGCTGAGGTTGTCGACAAGATCGGTGGGCTGCATCGCTGCGCTCCGTACGGATCGGGAGGTGAGACTCGCGGAATTGACTAGTCGGTTGACCAAGCCAGTCGCTGAGTTTAGAGGCGCAATGCCCCGGTCCCACCCGCTAGAGGCCGAACTCCGCGAGCAACTTCTCATCGCTAGCCGTCAATCCGCCACGAGCATCAATCAGATCGGGCCGAATACGGATGGTGCGAGCGAGCGCCTGAGCGTGCCGCCAGCGCTCCACCTTCCCATGATCACCGGACCGCAGCACGGCCGGCACCTCCCAGCCGCGAAACTCTGCAGGTCGGGTGTAATGCGGATATTCGAGGAGGCCATCGCTGAACGACTCATCCTCAATCGACGTGGAGTTGCCCAAGACGCCGGGCACCAGGCGACCGACAGCTTCAAGAATCACGAGAGCCCCGACCTCACCACCGGCAAGGACAACATCACCAACCGAAACCTCACCGTCGACCAGATGCTCACGCACCCGCTCGTCGACGCCCTCGTAGCGGCCGCACAGCAGGGAAAACCCGCCGGACTCCGCCAACTCGTGCGCCATCGCCTGATCGAAGCGTCGCCCAGCCGGCGACAGGTAGAGAAGTGGCCGAGGAGGATCAATCGCCTCAACGGCACCGAACAATGGCTCAGGCTTCATGACCATCCCGGCACCGCCGCCAAACGGGGCATCGTCAACGGTGCTGTGCACGTCGGTGGTGCTGGCCCGCAAGTCGTGGGCTCGCACATCGAGCACGCCCTCGCTGCGACCGCGACCAATGACCGACTCGTCGGCCATCCGATCGATCATCTCCGGAAAGATCGTGAAGATATCGATCCGAAGCGGAGCCGCCGTCAGACCTCCCGCGTCAGCCATCACGCCTCAACCATTGTCCAAATCGAAAAGCCCGTCAGGTACATCGACTCGGATCTCGACGCCCGGCTCGTACGACACGATGAACTGCACCGGTACAAGGTGGCCGGTATCGAGTTCGAGAATGTCCGATGCAGGATTCTCAAGGACTCGGGCGACTCGGCCACGCGATTCGTCACCTTGATCGATCACCATGGCGTCAAACAGCTCGTGGATCCAAAGCTCATCGGGGTCCTCGATCGACTCGGCCGACAGGACGGTGTTGCGAAGGGCCTCGGATTGGTCTCGGAAGTTCACGCCCTCGAACTTCACGATGAAGCCGTTCTTGTGCGGACGCGACGAGATGACGGTCATCGGACCGCTCGGTGTCGACAAAACCGACCCGCGATCGAGCCGTTCCGTTCGGTTAGATGTGAGCACGACATTCACATCACCACGCACGCCGTGCGGGCTGGTGATACGGCCGATTTCGAGCATCGAAGCGCTCGCTGACGCAGAAGCGTCAGTCGACGAACTCGACCTCAATGGTCGACACGTCATCGTCGATGCCAGCGGCACGCACAACGGTGCGAATCGCACCAGCCACACGACCACGCTTGCCGATCACACGACCCATGTCGCCGTCACCAACGGTGACATCGAGGCGCAGGGCGCCTTCGTTGTCTCTGCTCGAGACAGACACAGCGTCGGCATCGTCGACAATTTGCTTGATGATGAACTCACAAACAGCGGCAGCAGCGTCAGCGCTCATTCGTCGCCTTCCGCGTCAGCAGCAGCTTCTTCAGCGGGCGCAGCGGCAGCCTCAGCGGCTTCGACGTCCTTCTCAAGCTGCTTCTTGCTCTTGCGAACGACATTCTCCGGTACTGCGGCGTCAACGGCTTCACCGGTGTGCTCAGTCCATGCACCAGAAATCTTCAGGAGCTTCTCGACACGCTCAGTCGGCTGGGCACCATGGCCGAGCCAGTGAACGGCGCGCTCGTTGTCGATCTTGATGATCGACGGATCCTGGCGAGGCTCGTAGGTGCCGATGATTTCGATGAAACGCCCGTTGCGCGGGGAACGCGAGTCGGCGGCGACAACGCGATAGGTGGGCTGCTTCTTCTTGCCCATCCGCATGAGGCGGAGCTTGACTGCCATTTTCGTGTGGTCTTTCTTCGGAGATGAAATGCGCGGCGAAACGAGGCCGAGCGACCGACTAATTCAATCTGGGTAGGGGGCCTGTTCCAACCTTCAGCGCCAATTCGCTGAAAGGAAGGCCCTCGAGTACCGGACCCACAAGGGGTCACGTCGAAACTGCTGGCGCCGACAACGCCCGTCGATGGCGTGAGGTTCTGCCTCTCCTCGCCGGCGAACGCACCGACTCGACAGGGAAGTCTTCGATTTCCACCCATCGGGCCCGGGGTACGTGGATGGGAAAAATTCATCTGAAAACGGCGAACGCCGCCGACCCAGAAGGCCGGCGGCGCTCACGAGAGAGTTAGATCAGACCGCGCGGACGTTCTGAGCTTCCTCGCCTTTACGGCCAGGAGCGACGTCGAATTCGACGAGCTGACCCTCTTCGAGCGACTTGTAACCGTCGCCAGCGATGTTAGAGAAGTGAACGAACACGTCGTCACCGCCGTCTCGAGAAATAAAGCCGAAGCCCTTTTCGTTGTTGAAGAACTTCACTGTTCCTTGCATAAAACCACTTTCGCTTCGATCAGACGTTGTGCCTAACCTATGAGAGATCGTAAGGGCTTTTGACAAGAAACCGCCCTTCTCGGACAGATCGTCAAGAAAGTCTATTCGGCTAGTTGCCGCCGAGGAGGCCCTCGCCATCCTCAAGTCCGGGAAGACTGAGTGGCATCTTTGGGACTTTGGCCGGGCCCTTTTCGGTGATGCGACCGCCACCTTGCTTGTGCCGGCCACCCTTCTTTGTCTTCTTGCCCTTCGCCTTCTGGCGCTGTTTCGGGTTCATCTTCTTGGTGCCGAAACCGGCGAACTGCTTCATCATCTTTCGCATTTGTGAGAACTGTTCGATGAGTTGCTTCACATCGGCAGGCGACTGCCCGCATCCGGCGGCGATGCGCTGACGGCGTGACCCGTCGATGACTTCGGGGTTTACACGCTCGGCCGGCGTCATCGAATGGATGATGCCTTCGATGCGATTGATCTGCCGGTCGTCGATCTCGACGTCGCGGGCTTCCTTCGGCATACCCGGCATCATCCCCATGAGGTTGCCGAGGGGACCCATCTTCTTGATCTGCTGCATCTGCCCGAGGAAGTCCTCCAGTGTGAAGGTGCCCTCCATGAGGCGGGCGGCAGTCTCTTCGGCCTCTTCCTTGTCGAAGACTTCTTCGGCCTTTTCGATGAGCGACTCGACGTCGCCCATACCAAGGATGCGGCTGGCAAGACGTTCGGGATGAAACGTTTCGAACTCGTCGAGTTTCTCGCCGGTGGAGGCGAAGGCGATCGGTTTACCAACAACTTCCTTGACCGACAATGCCGCACCACCGCGGGCATCGCCGTCGAGCTTGGTCAGGATCACACCGTCGAGTTCGAGCGTTTCGTTGAACGACCGAGCTGTTGTGACCGCGTCCTGGCCCGTCATCGCATCGATGACAAGGAACGTGTAATCGGGGCTGACAGCGTTTGAGATCTGACGGATCTCTTCCATCAGTTCCGCGTCGACAGCGAGACGACCGGCAGTGTCGACGATCACAACGTCACGGCCTGTGCGGTTGGCCTCAACGATCGCCTTTTTGGCAACGTCGACCGGATCGGTTGCTTCGGAGAAGACCGGCACGCCGACTTGTTCGCCGAGTGTGCGGAGTTGCTCCACGGCGGCCGGACGCTGAAGGTCGGCACCGACGAGCAACGGATTGCGGCCCTGCTTCTTGAACCAGGCGGCGAGCTTGCCGGTGTTGGTGGTCTTACCCGCACCCTGCAGGCCGGCCATCAGTACGACAGTCGGCGGCTTCGAGGCGTAGCTGATCTTCATTGCCTCGCCACCGAGACTTGCCGTCAGCTCCTCGAGGACGATCTTGATGACCTGCTGCGCTGGGTTGAGGGCGCCGCTCAGTTCCTCGCCAACAGACCGTTCACGAATTCGAGCAACGATGCTCTTGACCACATCAAGATTGACGTCGGCCTCGAGCAGGGCGAGACGAATCTCACGCATCGTCTCATCGACGTCGGCCTCGGTGAGCTTTCCACGGCCTCGGAGCCGGCCAAAAATGCCGTCGAAGCGATCAGTAAGAGTGTCGAACATGCGGAGTCGAGACTAGCGCCCGACGACCCTCACGCGAACCGCGCGGCCGTGAACCTCAGCCCATCCGTTACCGTCGAGCATGTGAACTTCTCCCCCCGTCAGTGGCTCATCGTCATCGTTCTCGCGGCCGGGTTCATCGGTGCAGCGTTGTGGGTCTCGTCAGGTGATCCCGTAGTCGTCGACGCAGACGACACGCCCGCCGTGGTCGACGAGGTGGCGTTGTGCGCTGCGCTCGATCAGGTCTCGGCCTGGGGCGGCATTCTCGATGGGTCTGCCGACGGCGACGATCCGGGCGACGTGGCCAACCTGCGAGCGGCCCTGGCCGAGGTGCGAGACGCCGCTCCGGTCGACCTGGCAATCGACATCGCCCGGCTTCTCGACCTCACGATGCTGACCGATCTAGCGCTGACAGGCGACGCCACGCTCGCTGACGCCCTCGCCATCGGCTCGGCACAAACGGACCCTGAACGAGTCGCGGAGGCTGTAGGTCGGGTCAACGATGCAATCGTCGAGTGCGGCCACGCTCCCGTGACGCGCTGACAGCTACTCAAATAGCGCGTCGACGAATTCGCGCTCGTCGAACTCGACCAGGTCGTTGATTCCTTCACCCAGGCCGACGAGTTTTACCGGGACGCCGAGCTCAGAGTGGATCGCAACCACAATTCCGCCCTTGGCAGAACCATCGAGCTTGGTGAGCACGACGCCGGTGACATCGACCGCCTCAGCGAACTGCTTGGCCTGGCTCATGCCGTTCTGACCGGTGGTGGCGTCAATAACGAGCAGCGTCTCCGTAACGGTGCCTGCACCCTTCTCGGCTACCCGTCGAACCTTCGAAAGCTCCTCCATGAGGTTTGTTTTGGTCTGGAGGCGGCCGGCAGTGTCAGCGAGAACGAGGTCAGCGTTGCGAGCGTTGGCAGACTCGACGGCATCGAAGACGACCGACGACGGGTCAGCGCCCTCGGCGCCGCGCACGATGTGAACGTCGCTGCGCTCCGCCCACATGGTGAGCTGTTCAGCGGCAGCGGCACGAAACGTGTCACCGGCGGCGAGCACAAGGGACTTGCCCTCAGCGGTTTCGCGCGACGCGAGCTTGCCGATCGTTGTGGTCTTACCAACGCCGTTGACTCCGACGAATAACCAGACGGCGGGGCCGGGTTCACCACCCGCAGCGATGACATCGGCGGAGAGCGAGCGGTCAAACCCGGTGAGCCGATCGACGAGCTCTGCCTTCACCAAGGCGACAAGGTGCTCGGATTCGGTGATGTCGTCGGCCTCAGCTTTCGCTTTCACCGCTTCCATGATCTCGGTCGAGGTCCCCACACCGATGTCGGCGCGGATCAGCGCTTCCTCCAGCGACTCCCAGGTATCGGCGTTGATCCCGCCGGAGAACACGCCTCCCAGAAAGCCGGAAAGAGATGAGCGGGCGATGGAGAGGCGCTCACGGAAGGTCGGCGCCGGCTCATCGAGCGGCTTGGCTTCTGCCCGATCTGCGGCCTCGGGAGCGACCTCACCGATGTCGACGATCTCGGGGATGTTGGCGTCTCGATCAATGACGAGGCCTTCGTTGCGATCACGGCGAAGGACTACGAACGAAGCACCGATGATGAACAGAGCGGCGATGGCGATGACGAGTGCGAACAACATGACAGGAGCATCCTACCGGCCGCTTGTCATCTGGCTCTGACATCTCAGCGGTTGAAATTTGCCTTCAGGCATCATATTCGACGCACTTCCACGTCAGTTTCGTGAGACAGGGTCCAGGCCGAGAAGTAGGCGACCGAAGTTCAATGCCGTGCGGTCGCTGTCGAGCAGGTAGTGGGTTCGGATGGCGATGAGATCACGCCATGCCCGCATGAGCGGCTCGCCTTCGCGAACAATGCTCGTGCCAGCAACGGTGCCAAGGGCATCCACGGCACTGCACACATCGAGCACCAGGCCTTGGATCGCAATCAGGGCACGACGGGTTTCGATCTCGTCGTAGAACCGGGTCGATGCCCGAGCCGCCTCGTCATAGTCGCGCGACACGCCCACCAAGACGCGATGAGCCCGATCGATGGTGCCGGCCGCGCGACCCAGTCGTGCCTGCACTGCTTCTGAATCGCTGAGATGTCCAAACGGGGGAAACGGACTGGTCTTGCTCCGAGCCCGTTCAACGAACAACTCCACGAACGCACGCCCGACCCCGACGGCCACCGCCCCGAGTTCACACGCGAACAGGGGCAGCATGGGCGTACGGAAGAACCCCTCATCGGCGCCATCGAGCGGTGTCGAATCGACCGGTTCACCATCTGGGCCCAAGCTGACGGTTCGGTGCGAGGGTACGAAGATGCCGTCGACCACGGCGCGCTTGGATCCGGTGCCGCGCATGGCCTCCACGTGCCAGTTGTCCTCGATGCGGTACTCCGAGGCCCGAATCACCGCGGAGATCACACCCGCCGGCCGTCCACCTTCGATAGTGCCGGGGACTATGGCGGTGAGACCGAGCCAGTTGCACACATCACAGCCCGACACATAGTCCCAGGTCCCCGACAGCCGGTAGCCGCCGTCTGTCGGCGTGCCCTGGCCCTGAGGGGCTACGACGAGCGGGAATCGCAGATCGCCATCGTCGGCGTACATCTCTTCCTGTCCCTCGATGGGAAAAAAGCCGGCCCATTTGTTGTGAGCCGCAGTAAGCGAAGTGATCCAACCGGCCGAACCGTCTCCCCGTGAGATCTCGACCATCGCTTCCACGAAGGTTTCCGCACCGAGCTGATAGCCACCGAATCGGCGCGGCTGCACCAGTCGGAACATGCCAGCATCGGTGAGCGCTCGCATGGTGTCGTCGCTCATCCGCCGCTGAGAATCAGCTTCCAAGGCGCGTTCACGAAGGAGCGGGACCAGTGCCCGGGCTCGATCGATGGCGTCTCCAGCTTCCATCTGGGTGCACCTTACATCAGTCGATGGTCGTGACTTAGGTGCCACCTGATGAGAGCGTTGGCGCTGCCCGGATCGGGCTCGGCGTCAGTAACTCCCGACCACGATCAGGAACGACAAGCGCTCGCCGTCGCGGAGTACCTGGATCTCGACGGTCTCGCCGGGCCGGAAGAACTTGAAGTTGGCAGCGAGCTCCTCCATGGTGCGCACCACATCACCGTTGACCGACACGATGAGGTCACCGACCTCCATGCCAGCATCGGCCGCAGGAGCGTCCTCGACCACACCCGTCACGATCGCACCCATGGTGCCATCGGTGAGCGTGTCGCCACTGACGCCAAGGAAGCCGAGTTCGAGCGACTCACCGTTCACGATTCGCGCGGCAATGAGCACGATGGTGTCGGAGGGGACAGCAAAGCCGACGCCCGCATTGTCGCTCGACACGCCATCGGTGCGGATCGACGTGTTCATGCCGATCACTCGGCCTTGCCGGTCAGCGAGAGCACCACCGGAGTTGCCCGGATTGATGGGTGCATCGGTCTGGATCATTGCCACTGGCACCGGATTGGTCGGATCGGAACCACCAAACGGGTTGATGCGGTTCACGGCGCTGACAATGCCGGCGGTCACCGACTGGTCGAGACCGAACGGGCTTCCGACCGCAACAGCAAGCTGTCCGACATCGACCGACGCAGTGGGGGCAAAGACCGCGGCCACAAGATCGACCTCTGTTGGATCCACCTGCACGACGGCAATGTCACGAGCGGAATCGCCACCGATGACCGTGCCGACAACCTCTACACCGTTGTCGAACCGAACCGTGACGGTCGTGGCATCGCCGGCAACATGGTCATTGGTCACGATGTAGCCATTGACAGCGTCCCAAACAATGCCCGAACCTTGGCCAACGCCGGTCTCGATCAAGACAACCGAAGGTGAGATCGCTTGTGCGACCGCAACGATCGGCTCAGCGGCATCAGCATCAGTCAGCGGGACGGGAATGGCGCTCGGAGCCACGGCTTCATTGTCCGTTATGGCCAACTCGGTGGAGCCAATGTCGTCGACAACGTCGGAAACCGGCGTCGGATCGTCATCAACGATCTGCGCGAGTCCGAAACCACCCCCGACGAGCAAGGCGCTCAAGGCCATGCCGCCGAGGATGCCTGCCGCCACCCGCCAACGGCCCCTGTTCGTGCCGAGAGGCGGAGGCTCGAACGTGGCCGAGGCGGGCGACGTCGTAGGGGCCGATCCCAGCCCAGTCATGGGAGGTGGCGGAGGCAGGGTCGACAAGCTGTGCCCCGAGGCCGGGACAGGAGTGGCAGGCGAGTTGTAGCCCGCCGGGCGGTCAAACACGCTGGCCGAAGCGCTTGCCGGCGGGGGTGCCGGAGCAGGCGGAATCGGCGACGGCACTGCTGCTGGGGAGGAACCAGCGCCGGTACTGTATTGCGTGTTGGACCGCTCAGCGGCGGGCCGATCCGACGCGGCCGGGGAGCCATCGTCGGAGTTCTGGGGGGAAGATTCGTCGATCGGGTATCGATCCATGACCAGACAGTAGGGGTAGAAGGCGAAAGCTTTGGTAAGGAACCCCGAAAATCCAGGGAAACTCCCAATCGGCCAGTTCAGACCTGATTTTGAGACTCAGGGAACCAAAGCATGAACGTGGAACCGTCGTCGGCATTCGATGAGAGATCCACGCGACCGCCGTGAGCTTCCATGACTCGGCGAACAATGGTGAGTCCAAGTCCTGATCGACCCTGCTCTCGAGCCTTCTGCTTATCGCCTCGCCAGAAACGCTGAAAGACCCGCTGATGATCCTCAGGCGGGATGCCGGGGCCCTCGTCAGCGATGGTGATGGTGTTCCAGCCGTCGTGACGGGCGCATGCCACGGTCACCGACGTGCCCGACGGGGCCAGTCGTATTGCGTTTGCCAAAAGGTTGGCGACGGCGCGGCGTACCGCTGGGGTATCACCACAGACGGGCAGTGTTTGGTCCGAGAAGTTGAGGGTGAGCACGAGACCGCGCGCCTCGGCCGGCGCTTCGAACTCCTCGGCCAGATTGCCCACGATCTCGACAAGATCGAAGTCCTCTTCACGAGTGGTGCGTTCACCGTGGCGGGCATACAAAAGGAGATCGTCCACCAAAGTCGTCATGCGCTCCGCCGAGCGACCAACCACTTCACTGACCGAACGCAGTTCCTCGGCATCGGCATCAGGATCGGCGAGGGCAACATCAATGTTGGTGCGAATCACCGCCAACGGATTGCGCAGCTCATGACTCGCCTCATGAATGAATTCACGCTGTGACTGAAAGGCATCATCGATGCGGCCAAGCATCTCGTCGAAGGTGTCGGCCAAGTGTTTGAGTTCGTCGTCCGGCCCATCCAGATTGATTCGGCGAGAGAGATCTGTGTGTTGGATATCGCTGGCCACAGTTCGGATGCGTTCAACCGGCCGCAGTACCAGGCCCGACACAAACCAACCCACGCCAAGACTGCCGATAAACAAGATGCCAAGCGCACCAAAGGCGTATGTGCGTAGCTGGTCGAGCGCCTGTTCGTTCACTTCGCGTTCGAAGAGGGCGAGCGGATCGGTCCTCTCGAACTCGATCGTTCCGATCATGTCCTGACCATCGCGATCACGAAACAGCGCCACGACCGCGTCGGTGCGGCTCACGTCCTGATCCTCGAGGCTGCGAGCGAGGCCGGCATAGATCCCACCAACAACAATCGTGGCAAGTCCGAAAAGCAGAACCGAGTAGAGCACCGCAAGTCGGAACCGAATTGATCCGGCCCAGTCCGTGCGAGGACTCGCCTTGGCGGCCCGCTCCGCCTCAGCCATCGTGCTCCAGCGCATCGCTCGCGGCTTCAGCGAGCAGACGGTAGCCCGACCCGATCACCGTTTCGAGCATCTGAACCTCGTCGCCTTCAGAGAGCTTTCGCCGCAAGGTACCCACCGTGACCCGCACCGTGTTCGTGAACGGATCGGCGTGTTCGTCCCACACATGTTCGAGCAAATGTTCCTGCGACAGCACCTGGTCGACGTGGGACATGAAGTACCGGAGCAGGGCGAATTCCTTCGCAGTGAGATCGAGTTCACGGTCGCCACGACACGCACGGTGCTTCGCATCGTCAAGGTCAACATCACCGACATTCAGAACAGACGTAGACCGGGATGCGTCGCGTCGGAGCAGCGAACGGACTCGCGCCGTGAGTTCGCCAAAGGCAAACGGCTTGACCAAATAGTCATCGGCACCATGATCAAGACCGGTGATTCGATCCTCGAGACCGTCGCGAGCAGTCAGCATCAACACTCGAGGCGGCACACCCTCAGGCGGGTCCTCACGAAGCCGCTCGCAAACCTCAAGGCCATCGATGCCAGGCATGGTGACGTCGAGGCACACCAGGTCGTAGGGCGTCAACGACGCCTTATCAAGCGCTGACTCGCCATCGTGGGCAATGTCGACTGCGTAACCCTCGCGACGCAAACCTCGAGCAACAGCGTCTGCCAGTTCGACCTCGTCGTCAACAACCAGAATTCGCATTGGGACGACGCTACCCGTCGACACGGGAGGCCAACAGGCATCATTCTTTCGCTCCGCCTTATGGAACCACTGCGTATCGTGCGGCGAGTCAGCCAGGCGCGTCTGTGTCATCGTTCGCAATCGCAGCATGTCTGGGCGAAAGTCAACGTAAGTCGCACCAGCACGAAACAAACGAGACGATCTTGAACGACCGCGACTATGTCGGCTTTGAGGGTGAGCGTGGCGGGGTCAACTTCAGCCGAACAGTTCGGCGAGGCGCTCTTTCGCCTTGGCCTCACCGAGCGGACGACCGATGATGGCCTTGTCGTCGGCGACGATCACCGGACGCTGAAGCAGCTTGGGATGTGCCAGAAGAATGGCGACCACGGCATCGATGTTGCCGACATAGTCGTCCTCGCTCAGTTCGAGCTTGGCGAACTGCGCATCCTTGCGGACGAGGTTCTCGACGGGGTCTTCCAGCTTGGCGATGATCTCGCGCAATGTCGCTTCATCAGGTGGAGTCTTCATGTAGCGGATCTCTTCAAACTCGACATTCATCTCCGTGGCGACCACCACGGCGTTTTTTGACGAGTTTCAATTGGGGTTGTGGTAGATGGCAGTCATTGGCTCATGATCTTAGGACCACTAACCGGCTCCGGGGAGACCGGTTGCCTGGCCGTCGATCGCATCGACCGACGGCCAGCGCTCTTGCACCAACGACGCGACCGCTGATGGGAACTCTGCGGCGAACCGAGCGAGACCAGCAAGCAGTTCGGGCTCGACGCGAACGGTGTGGAGCAGCACATAGCGGCCGAAGAACTCAAACGAGATCTTGCCTTCGCCGCGCAGCATCAGATCAATCATCTGGGCATCGAGCAATAGGCGAGCGAACTCCCCATCGTCGGTGATCACGTGGTAGCTGCGGTTGAAGAACTCGGACTCAGTATCGATGTCGAGGCGAGTCGCTGCCGAGAAGAGTTTCGAAGCCACGTTCTCGCGTGCGATCAACGTCGACGGCGCGTTGATAGGCAGTCGCGCCACCGCGCCACTTGTCGTCGGACCGTGATGCTTGCGTAAAACTCGCGCTCTGCTTGTAGAACCTGGCCGACGGCGGCGCAGTCGGCGCTCGCCGTTCGCCCGCGTGGTTTGTTCGAACTCGGACCAGCCCCGTACGTCAAATGCGTGTACGTCCCCTTGGGGGCCGGGCCATGTCACGACATTGGTTGCCGTCCACCCCTGCCCGCCGGCGGAAGGAAATGTGCGGAACCGGATTCGACCGAGGCCGGGTCCGTCCTGTTCCTGGTAGCGCAATCCCGAAGCGGATGCTGCTCGAGCCACAAGCCGTTCACGGCCACGATGAAGCACCAGACTTCGCAACATCCAGAGCCCAACGGCCATGGCGACGATCAAGATGAGCCAGGGTGTCCACCACTGCTCGCTCAACCACTGCCAGCCGTCGTCTTCCACGGGTCCACCGGTCGTCGGCTCATCTGTTTGGTCCAGCACTGTTATTCGGAACAGCACTGCTATCTGGAACAGTACGGTCGCCTACCCCTGATCGGTGGGTGACCACTCACGATCAAGAAGCTCAGACAGCCTCAGCGCCGCGCTCACCGGTGCGGATACGGGCGAGCGTCTCGACCGGGGTGACCCAGACCTTGCCGTCGCCGATTTTCTCGGTGCGAGCAGACTCGATGATCGCGTCCACAACGCCGTCGGCCACGCTGTCCTCGACCAAGACCTCGATCCTGGTCTTCGGGGTGAATGTGACCCGGTACTCCGTGCCGCGATAGGTCTCGCTGTGTCCGCCTTGACGACCAAATCCCTGGACCTCAGACACCGTCATGCCGTGTACTCCAACGTCAGAGAGCGCCGTCTTTACGTCTTCGAGTTTGAAGGGCTTGATGACGGCGGTGATGAGCTTCATGAGCGCTGCTTTCGTTCGGGGCGGACTGCCTTAGTTGATACAAACCTTATGTGTTCATTCGGCGTGGTGGTGTCAATCCGTGCTTTCTCACGGAAATATGACAGAGATTGCGTGTATTTTTCGTTCTTTGTATCAATACAATATTGGTTCTTGGTACAATCATTGCGTGTATAGCCGCCCGGTCGTCACCTACCTCGATCAATTCAACATCGAACGCCGGATGATCATTCGCCTCGAAGACGGCACCGCCATCCCCCGGTTCGAGCAGCTGCGGGCACAGATTTCAGTGATGGTGGCGGTCGGTCGACTCGAGCCCACTCAACGCCTTCCCACAGTCCGCGATCTCGCTCAACAACTCGACATGGCGCCGGGCACTGTTGCTCGCGCCTACCGCGAACTGGAAACAGATGGACTCGTCGAGGGTCGGGGCCGAGCGGGCACATTCGTCGTGGATGAGCCTCCCCACTCGGAGCCGCTGCGGGAACGTCGCGAACGAATCGCCCGTCTCGCTGTTGGGTTCACCTTCGATGCTCGACAAGTAGGGGCAACCAACGAGGAAGCGCTCGCTGCCATCGCCGAAGCGCTCAGCATTGAGTGACACGTGGCGACCCGGTGGTGCCCGCCGCATGCGATGGGCGGCACCGAGAGTGGCGAATCAGCGTGAAACGATGAAGTCCTCAGGTATGGCACCGGTGATCTGCTGGAGCTCGGCCGAGCTAATCGGGAAGCACGCATCGGGGGCGCCAGCGGCAGCGTAGACCAGCTCGTGGGCCAGCAGCGCCGGGTCGATCCACGTGGGGACGGGAACGGGATGGGCGAATGGAGGGGTGCCCCCGATCGCATACCCGGACGCAACTCGCGCCTCCTCGGGCGTTGCCATCCGAACGTGACCGCCAACAATCTCTGAGAGCTTCTCAAGATCGAGGCGGTTGTGGCCGGCGGTCAACGCGAGGACGGCACCATCGGGGCCCGAGCACACCAACGACTTGGCTATTTGGGACAGTTCGCACCCGATTGCCGCTGCGGCCGCGGCCGCTGTGCGTGTGCCATCTGGATACCGGACCGGTTCGACCACGATCGATAGCTCCGCTGCTGCGGCGCAGAACCGACTGACTGCATCTTCTTTGGCCATACGTTGCTGTTCCTCCGCCCTAGCTTTCGGGCAAATTGTCGATACCGGACGCACGGAACTTGCTGCGACAGCCAAGGCGGGCTTTCACCACGCTGAGAACCGTAGAGTATCCAACATGCCAGGGCCATTGGATGGGGTAAAGGTTGTTGAGATCGGCGTTTGGATCGCCGGACCCGCCGCGGCCGGCATCCTGGCCGACTGGGGTGCCGACGTCGTCAAGATCGAGCCACTCGGCGGCGACCCCTGTCGGTTGTTTCGCCAAATCCTCGGCAGCGATATGCCGACCAACCCGATTTTCGAGATGGACAATCGCTCGAAGCGGTCGATCGCTCTCGATCTCACCACCGAAGCTGGCCGTGAGATTGCCGAGGAGTTGATCAGTGAAGCCGATGTATTGGTCACAAATGTTCGACTGGCCGGACTCGAACGACTCGGCCTCGACCCTGAATCCGTTCGGGCCCGTCACCCAGAACTGATCTATGCGGCCATTACCGGCTACGGCATGGACGGCGACGACGCCGATCGGGCCGCCTTCGACATCTTGGCGTTCTGGGCCCGTTCCGGAATCGCTCATATGTTGACTCCGCCAGGCCAAGACCCGCCTTTCCAGCGCGGCGGCATGGGCGACCACAATGCTGGTCTTGCCGCGGCGGGAGCGATTAGTGCCGCATTGTTTCATCGTGAACGCACCGGGGAAGGCCAATTGCTCTCAACCTCGCTGTATCGAGAAGGGCTTTACACCCTCAGCTTCGATCTCTCGGTCACGCTCGGCTGGGGGCTGACACTTGAGACCGGTAAGCGCGAAACGATGCGGAATCCGGCGAACAACAACTATGTCGCCAGCGACGGCCGGCGCTTCTGGATCGTCGGACTCGAAGCGGACAGGCACTGGCCCCCTCTCGCTCGCGTACTTGGCCGACCCGGATGGATCGACGACGAGCGCTATGCCACTGCGGCGAGCCGCGGCGACCACGCCGAAACCCTCATTGCCGATGTCGACGCCATCTTCGCCACCAAGACCCTCGATGAATGGAGCGAGATCTTCGAGACCGAATCTGATTTCTTCTGGGCACCCATCAACAGCCCCGAGGATCTCTTGGCCGATCCACAGTTCTACGCCTCCGGGGGGCTTGTTGAGGTGCCCGATGGGACCGGGTCGACCAGCATGATCGCCACCCCGGTCGATTTCCACGGCACACCCTGGGCACCACGCTCGCTCGCTCCTGATCTTGGGGAGCACAGCCGTGACATCCTGACCGAGCTTGGCCGGGGCGAACAGGTCGACGGGCTACTCGCGACGGGAGTCGTGGGTGAGCCTGAGACAAACTGACTCCGTGTCTTCCCCCGCTGGCTCCATCAACTTCTCAAAGAACTCGGTTCTGCGATGCAATCCAACGCTTTGATGCTGCTGGTCGAGGTCTCTGCCGGCCGCGCCGGAGCCCGAGCATGATCAAATTCAACCAACCAGGTGACGACAGGTGAGGTGGGCGGAGCTTCGCGGACTGGTGGCATTCGCCGCGGTGGCAGGTGCGATCGTCTTCGCATGGACAACGATCGAGGGCCGCGAAGTCACGTCGGCGAACATCACCACGACATCCACATCGACCGCCACCACGACAGTCGTCGTCACGAGCACCATCACACCGGCGTATGCGGCCGAGGCTTTGTGTGCCCAGACCGCAGCACTGTCCGCGGAGATCGGCTTTCTTCCTTCCGATGTCGGACCGGGCCCCATTGCCCACATCGCTCTCGGCTACTACACCCGGATCAGGCGGTTGGTGCCGCCGACGATCGCGGCAGAAACGGCGGCCGTCATTGACTTCTACGAAGACTTCATCGCCACGGGCGAGGCCCTCGACTTCAACACTGCGAAGATCATCCTCGAGGGCGACAAGGAGAAGTACCAACAGTTGGTCACCCGCCCTGCTCCTGGACTTGAAAGCGTTCGAGCAGTCGTAGTCGAAACATGTGGGGTCGATGTCCCGGCACAGTACCGGATCAGCGCTGTTGGCTTCGACGAACTCGAGGACCGACTTCTGGATCCACCCGACGAATAGGCCGAGTCGACCTCAGCTGACACAAACTCGTGTCGCAAGGTCTACGTGGCGGGTTGCGACGCCGCGGGCGATGAACGGAGCCACCCGTTCAGCCGCGAGTAGTGCCACTATGACCGCGTGGTCTGCTCCCTTATTCGACGCTCACTCGCCATTGCTTTGACCCTTATGTTTTTTGTCGCTGCGTGCACTGACGACTCAGACCCCTCGTCCGCTGTGTCATCCGCCTCGCCGACTGTGACCGAGTGGACCGGCGACACCAGCGACACCAGCGACACCAGCGACTTCGGCATCTGGCCGACCGACCCCGCTCTACTCAACGGCGATGCTCCGGCGCTGTGGACAATTGAGGTAGTCAGCGTGCTGCCCCACGACGCCGACTCGTACACCCAGGGTCTTGAGTTGGCCGGTGATGTGTTGGTGGAAAGCCGCGGCCGCTATGGCAAGTCCGAGATTCGGCTTGTCGATCCAGCAACCGGCGACATCCGGGCATCGACTGCACTCCGCAAGAACGAGTTCGGTGAGGGTGCCACTGTGGTCGGCTCGACCATCATTCAGCTAACGTGGAAGGCGGAGGTCGCCTACGTTTGGTCTCTCGCCGACCTGACGCTGCTCGATCAGTTCGGCTACATCGGTGAGGGTTGGGGCCTGTGCGCCCAGCCGGACCGTCTTGTGATGAGCAACGGATCCTCCACGCTCACATTCCGGGATCCGACTGACTTCCAGCCGCTCGGCACGGTCGACGTGACCCAGAACGGGTCACCGGTGCCCTTCCTGAATGAGCTTGAGTGTGTCGACGGCTTCGTGTTGGCCAACATCTTCCAGTCCGACTTGATCGTCGTGATCGAACCCAGCACCGGTCAGGTGGTAGCGAGTGTGGACGCGTCTCAACTCAACGCGGTGATCGATCGTCCAAGTGCCAATGGTGCGGTACTCAACGGCATCGCGCGTTGGACCAATGACTCCTTGGTTCTCGGAGGTAAATGGTGGCCCGAGATGGCGGTGGTTCGCCTAATCGCCGGGTGAGTCCAGGCGGCTGTCAGACCTTCGTCGTACAGTCATCTCATCATTGTTCACTCCCCCCCTCTCTACGGTCTCGACATCGAGACTGACACCACCATCAACGGCCTCGACCCGTCGACGGCTGCCGTGGTCGCAGTGGCGATCGCCGGCTCAACCGGTGACTGGGTTCTCGATGGCGATGAAGCCACAATTCTCGCCGATACCGACCGCATCCTGGCCGACCTCGAGCCTGGGGTTATCGTCACGTGGAACGGCGCCAACTTCGATCTGCCCTTCCTCGCCGACCGAGCTCGCGGGCATGGTCTCTCACTCGGCCTCGAGCTGGTCCACGACGCCAAAATGGCCGGCCGCCATACACCGTTGCCCGGGCATTCCGGCCCGTATCGAGCCCGCTGGCACCGTCATGGACACCTCGACGCGTACCAGCTCTACCGGGCCGATGTCGGGGCTGTCCTCGGTCTCCCCTGCGGCCTGAAACCGCTCTCGCTCTATGTCGGCTTGCCCGTGGTTGAGGTGGATCGGGAGCGCATTCATGAGCTGTCAGTTGAGGAGCAGCGAGCGTACGTTGCCAGCGATGCGCGCCTTACCCGAGCGTTGGCGCAGCGGCGTCCCACTGCCCTCGCCGCAGTTGATCAGCTCGCTGATTCGATCGGCTGATAGCCGGCCACCTCGTGGTGCGGGGTGTCGAGGTACACCTTCGCCTCCGGCGCTCCAGCAAACTTGCCGTGACTCCACCGGATCTCGACGTGTCCCTCAATGATGCGCGAGCGATCTTCTTCGCGATCGGAGACATCGGCCCGCCACCGAACGGTGGGCTGACCGGCATGCTCGCCCCACATGTCGAAGGAGCGGACCTTGAACCGGGTGCGGAAATCCCACGGCGTGGTGACCCGGTATCGCAGTGGCGCCCCCTTCAGATCGGCACCCAGCACGAAGTACGGGGCGGCCTGAAGTCGGAGCAAGCGCCAGAGGAACTCTTCGCGCTCGCCCGAAGTAGTCATGCGGGAGAGAAGGTGGGCTGCACTCGACCGCGCGATCTCGAAGGCGACGAGTTCCCAGATCTCGCGCAGCTCGGTTGGCCAGCGGCCGCGTAAGGAAGTACGGAGGTGTTCTCGACCAGCGCCATCAAGGTCGGCGACATGAGCCGGCAATGTCGTGGACCCAAGATGATCTCGAGCCGCAGCATAAAGCTGCTGGTATGACTCGGGAGCCACTGCCAGGAACCAATCGTCGTTGTTCTTTGCCCGCCCGGCCAGACCTCGATCGAAGAGATGCCATGGTGACGCGTTGTGCAGGATGTTGCTCCCGTATTTGCAGCTGATCAGATACACGTGGTCCACCCGTAAATCGGCGGGTATCTGCTCGTAGGCGGGTGGGCGGTGAGGGCCCTTCCATTCGATCAACCATGGCGGCCGACCGCGCAGACCTTGGTCGCAGCGTGCGAAGACGCATCCGTTGTCCCATGCGGTGGCGAAAACATCGGCGTGCTGATCGGCGGCGAATGCCCCGTCGAGCCGGTCATACACCGCGTCGTCAACATTGGTGATGAATCGGGGTCGCCCTGCCAGAGCACGTTCGAGGTCACGGAAACCGAAGAGCCCGAGACCGGTGACGATCTCACTGATTTCGGTGCGGAGGTCAGCCACGGCTCAGCGGGGCAGGGTGGGTTCGACCACGGCGCCTTCGGCGAAGAGCCGGGTGAATTGGAGCTGTACGCCGATCATGTCGGCCGGGAGGTCGTCAGCGCCATAGACGCTCTTGCCGTCGTAGACGTCGATCCCGGTGCCAGTCGCCTGAATCCAGGCAACGGTGGCGTCGCCCCAGCGTTCTTCGAGCAGCGCTTCGCGAATCGACTCTGCTCGATAGCCCAGAAGGGCGGGGTCCGTTCTCGCCACCACCTCGAGGGCGAGCACACGGTGCAGGAGTTCGAGATCTTCGGCAAGAAAGATCGATGGAGGCTCGTTGTGAACGACGGCATAGGCAACGGTGGCCATAGTGATCAGGTTGGCCGCGAGCGGGCGGCCTCGTATCGCCCGATATCGGCTTCAGACCAGAACCCCGGGCTCGGTAAGACAGCACCGCCTTCGGCATACGCCTCGAGGCGAGCTACACCAGCTTCGTCGAACATCTCGACCGCATCCCACACCTGGTCAGGGCCCACCGCACGCAGCGCTTTGTCGCCCTCGCTCTTCTCCTTCGGCAGGCTGGATGTGAGAACGAGCACCCGACTTGGGTTGAGTGGCTCATCGGTGGCCCGCAGCACATGGATCCGGCCGAGGGTTTTCCATAACGTGTCGGTTCGCATGAGACCAGGTCGAACAGTGGTGAACGCGCCGGACACGTCGACGTAGAACTGCCCGCCCTCAGCGTCCTCGACGAGGAAGTTGAACTGAACACCAACTTTGGGGACCTTGATCGGACTCTTCACAACTTCAAAACCGGCATCGGTCAAGACGCGTTCGGCGATATCCGCCGCCTTCTTGCCTTCGCTCGTGGCACGTGCCTGGAAGAATTCCTGGCGATCTTCATCGTCGTCAGGCAGCTCGAACAGCGGGTCCTCGCCAAGCACCTCGACCGTCCGAATTCGGGGCCGGGCCTTTTCGGCTTCGAGTCGTTCGCGGGCGATTTCGCAGTACTCGGGATCTAGGTCGAAACCGAAACCGCGTCGCCCGGTGCGCTGGGCTGCCACGAGCGTGGACCCGGATCCGAGGAACGGATCAAGCACCACATCGCCTTCATAGGTGTAGAGGTCAATCAAGCGGCGGGGAAGCTCAACTGGGAACGGCGCCGGGTGCCGGACTCGACGGGCCGACTCGGGGCTAATCTTCCAGACATCGAGTGTGGCTTCCATGAAATCGTCAGCGGAGAGCGTGCTCACGTGGGGAAGCCCACGTTCTTCGCGACCCTTTGACAGCGAACGATCGAACCGCCCCTTGCTGGCCACGATCACCCGCTCGGTGAGATCACGCAGCACGGGATTGGTGGCCTTGCGATAGGAACCCCAGGCAACTGACCCGGTGGCGCCTTCAGCCTTTTGCCAGATGATCTCACCTCTCAGGAGCAGTCCGAGATCGTCTTGCAGGATGGAAATGACGTCAGCCGACAAGCTGCGGTAGGGCTTGCGACCGAGGTTGGCCACATTGACGGCAATACGCCCACCTGGCTCAAGAACTTCGACGCACGAACGGAACACGTCGTGCAGCATCTTGAGATAGTCGAGATATGAGGTGGGGACGCTCGGCACCGAGTCGCGTGTGTCGGGGTCGCCGGTGACGGCAAGCTCGTACTCCTTGCCGACGAAGTACGGCGGCGAGGTTACGACAAGGGCTACCGAGTTGGCAGGAAACACGTCGGCGATATCGCGACTGTCACGATTGTGGATGTTTCCCAGGCTTTCGGGCACCACATTGACCGTGTCGTCGGCGGAAATCTCCGGAGCGTTGAATCGGCCGTAGAACTCCGAGGAGTCATGGCTCTCTCGCCGACCCACACCAAAAGCGGTGGTGGCCGTTGCTCGCTTGCGTTCAGTCACTGATCTTTCTCCGGTTCAGGGCGAATCCTAGGCGTGCCTCACTCTGACAAGTGGGTATGACAGTCCCGATTTCTGAACCAACCACTCCACACAGACATGCCTGTCACACCGGGTTGGCACACTGCAGACCAGCCGCTACTTATTGCCTGCGAGCTCCTCGCGATCCGGACCGACCGTCATCACCCGTCTCCTTCAGGAGCATGATGCGATCTGTCTCTCGTTCACTTGCAGCCTTGGCCCGCACCGCCAGCGACCTGCAGCGGCCACTCGGCCGGCTGAGCTCCCCAGCCGGCCATCTTTGCCCGCTTGATTCTCTCTCACACCCAAACCAGTGGCGTTGGATGCATGGTGCACGTTGCGGCCCGATCATCGACGAGGTTGCCGTGCCCTGCGGCTGGTGTATCGACGGGGAGGGGCCGATCATCGTGGCCGCCAACCGCTCCGCTCACGTAGTGGTCTTCGAGCCATGTCGCGACTTCCTGCGTTTACCCGCCGATGTCGAGGCCCTGGTTGTCGATGCCGCCCTTCGGCTTCTGGGGGTCTGCACTCCGCCGCCGACCGAAACGCCGCGTGAGCTGAGCGACGTATTCTGGCTCGATCAACTCCTCGAGATCTGCTTGATCTCGCCACTCGAAGAACCACCGCCCTGGCCGATCCTGGCGGCACTTCACCCGTGCGCCACAAGGGTCGCCGTTTCGGGGCTGGTCCAACCCACGCAGTCGTCAGCCATATCGACATGGGAGCAGCTTCGTACCGACATCATTGACGGCCGGGTGCCATGGGTTGCTCTTACCCCGACGCTTGCGGCCTGGTTCGACGAAGGCTCGCTGGCTCGCTGGCTACACGCCAGCTTTCCCGACGTAGCAACGATGCTGAACGAGCTCGCCGAGTTGCTCCCTCCTGTCGATTTTGCGCGTGTTCTTGCCACGTTGACGTCATCTCAACGCTGACTGGCATTTGCGACAACAACAATTGTTTCAGAATCAGAGTGTCTCAACTGTCACTCCGCGTTTGCGAAACCGATAAGACCTGGCATCCTGAGCAACGGTGCAGTGCAATTATTCGAGGACGGTTCTTCTGTGAGCTATAAGCCTGGCGACCGAGTCGTGTATCCCCATCATGGGGCCGCAGTGGTCGAGAAGAAAGAAAAGCGCACCATGTTCGGCGAAGAAACCGAATATCTCGTGCTGCGGATGGCCCATGGTGAGATGACGTTGGCTGTTCCCGTCGACAAGGCCGACGAAGTCGGTATGCGTTGGCCGATCTCGGAGGAAGACGTCGAGGACCTGTTCGAGGTGCTGGGCAAACGCGACGTGCGTGAGCCGGCCAACTGGTCGCGCCGTTTCAAAAACCACCAAGAGAAGCTCAAGTCGGGCGACGTGTACCAGGTCGCTGAAGTTGTACGGAACCTGGCGCTGCGCGATAACGCCAAGGGCCTATCGGCGGGCGAGAAGTCGCTCTACACGAAGGCGCGCAACGTGCTCGTGTCCGAGCTTGCGTTTGCTCTCGATGTTGAAGAAGACGACGCCATGGCCAAGGTTGACGGAGCCCTCGTCTGAACGACGAGCGCGCACAACTCGTTAGGTAAAGGTTTTTCGACGGCCCTTCCCACGTTTTCGCGGATGGCGCGGGGTTGACGATGACGGAGTAGAGGGCAAGACGACGCCCCTTACCGTTTACGGACCCTCCGACCGGCGAGGGCAGCAAAGAACCAGATCGTGCAAAAGGTGAGAACGGGTCCCCAGAACTCCCATGACCAGGAGTCATCGAGTTCGTGGGCGAGTCCTCGCCCGAAGGCCGGGGCGAGAATCGCTGTGGTGATCACCTGACGTCGAGTCGAGTAACGAATCAGCATGAGTTGCTCGCCGACGAAGTCGAGCGTGGCGGGTGCGCACAACGCCCAGATGAACCACACGTCGTAGGCCTCGGGCCATGGGGGCAAACCGAGGAGCGACGCCACAGCCACCACGACGGCCAGGGGGTAGAGCGTGAGGCAGCGGCGACACACCGGTCGCCCACCGATCATGGTGCAACGGTCGTATTCGTCCGGCCAGTGATGGGCATGCCACATGGCGCGGCCTCCGACCCGTTCGCTTTCGCGAGCATCGATCGAGGCGACAGTGGACGCGAACCTGCGCTCGGCATCCTTGTCCATCACTGGAAGATCCTCAGGATGATCGGGTCCCACGTTGCGCACCTCCACGCTTTTCAATCGGCACCGGGTCCGGTCGGCTGAGGACTCGCCCACTGCGTTCGTCAGGGGCAGCAGGTGCCGCCGTCTCCGACCGTGCTCTTGAACGGGGCGATGGAGTCCGTGCCAAACTCCTGGGTGTCGGAGGTCTTGACGTACCATTCCCACCGCTCATCGTCGGGGCCCGTCACCCATGTCTCGGTTTTGCCGGCATAGCAGCAGACGGTTTCGTTCACCCCGGTGGTGTCGAGCCCACTCTCATCAAGGCGAGCCTCAGCAGCCTCGACCTGCTCGCTGGTCTCGGTCTCGACCCCCAGATGGTTGATCGTGCCGCCGCCATTGGCGTTTTCGAAGAGCACGAGCTTGAGAGGCGGATCCGCGATAGCGAAGTTGGCGTAGCCCGGCTTGCGCTTGTACGGCTCGGTGGCGAAGAGCTTGCTGTAGAAGTCAACGGCTTCGTCGATATCACTGACGTCAAGAGCGAGTTGCAGACGCATGGGTTTCTCCTTCTTTGCGGACACGGGATTTCGATACGATATCATTCGTATCGATATCTGTCGATGTATTGACAATACCCGAATCAGACAAATCACACACCGACCAACCACGTTGTGACAGAGATTTCTCGAACGCATCGACAATCCGTCGCGACCACTCCTCTGACCCCGATACCCTGCCTTGAGAACGGGACGTGGCGCAGCTCGGTAGCGCACCTGCTTTGGGAGCAGGGGGTCGGGAGTTCAAATCTCCCCGTCCCGACAACTAAACAAGCAGGTCAGAGGGTGTTTGCTGTTGGCCTGAGGTGAGTGTCTGATGGGTCTGTTCGACCCAGGGACACGCCAGGGACACACCAGATAGAGCCCTTCCGGTCATTGCCTGTCCCATTGGGTCGGACAGGGTTGTACGAGATACGCAAATTGAGCGATCCCTTACCCGTGGATGTGCCGAGGCTCCTGGGTCTATTTCTTGATGCTTACGGCCTGTTGATGATCTTGGTGTGATGGTTTGCGGTCTGGTTCTCAGCCAAGCCCGCCGGCTGGGTAGGGGACAACCTCAGTGGTTAGGCGACTTCGTCGACATCGTCGACGGCATGTGACCACATAGCGAGTGCCTTGATTGCTCGGCTGTAGACAGGCGTGAGCTGATCGAGAAGCCAAGCATCCTCACATTCACTGCACACAGCAGCGAGCAGTTCTCGCCACCTGCAAGTACCTGATGAGGATGGCAACTGCAGCGGAGGTTCTAAGCCGACGCCTGCGTTGGCACTCAGTTCTCGCTTCTCTGATGCTCATGGCTGAGACGCCGTTGCCTCTGATAGCGCTGCTAGAGAAGGTCCGGTCTTGTCGTTGGCTGGTCTGTGTCCGGCTTTTTCAGGGGTAGCCGATCACGCCGGTGAGGACTGCGCCGTCCAGGTTTGCGCCCCTTAGTCGTCGAACAAATCTCATCATTATCCTCGAGCTGTCGAACGTGGCTGTGTTGGATCTCCGCCGTGATTCATCACGGAAGTTTCGCACAACCACCCCGAACCAACATCCCCAACGGACCGCTTAGCATTATTTTTCTGCGGGGTGTCTCGGCACATCGGTGGGTGTTCGATGTTGGTCATTCTTGAAGAGTTGCAAGGAGGATGGCCATATCAGAGACTGCTGCTGTGCCATTCGTCATCAACCCCGTGGGTGCGTTTTCGGAACTGGTTTCGAAGCTTCTCGGGAATTCTGTATGGGTTACGGCACCTGGGTCTCACGGCGTCGGGGCTGTGAAGGTAAATCTGATGGCTTTGGCGACTGTTTCGCGCCGAGAATGGGTGAGGGGACGATGTTCGAAAGACTCGAGACCAGGTCAAAGATATGACACCGGCCGACTGGACGATCACGCCACTGGGAGCGGCGCTCGGCGCTCGTGTCGAGGGTGTCGACCTTCGTTCGCTCTCGGACGAGGCATGGACGGCGGTCGACGCGCTCTTCAGCGAGTATCTGGTCTTGGCGTTCCCCGACCAATCGTTGACGCCCGCCCAGCACGTGGCGATCGGTGAGCATTTCGGAGATCCGTTTCTTCACCCGTTCCTTGCGCCGATCCCTGAGCATCCAGCGATCCTCGAAGTGCTCAAAGAGGAGCACGAGGTCGGCACTTTCGGCGGCGAACATTGGCACTGTGACATCTCTTTCCAGTCTCCACCCGCAGCGGTATCGCTTCTCTTGGGTCACGAGATTCCACCGGTCGGCGGCGACACACTCTTTGCGAATCAGTTCCGTGCCTACGAAACCCTCAGTCCACAACTTCAGGACCTATTGGAGGGCCTGCAGGCGGAACACTGCTATCCCAATATGGCCGCCGCGCCGACAACCGCCGCACGCCATCCCCTGGTGCGCGTGCATCCCGTCTCTGGGCGTAAGGCCATCTTCGTGAACTCAGCCTTCGTTTCGAAGATCGATGGCCTTACTGATGACGAAAGCGACATGCTTCTCGCCATGCTCGAGAAGCATCAAACTCGGGCCGAATTCATCACTCGGGTCGGGTGGTCGCCCGGGCAAGTTCTCATTTGGGATAACCGCGCAACGCTTCACTACGCCATGAACGACTATCCGGGCCATCGTCGACGGCTGCAGCGCGTGACAGCGATGGAGCGACCGTAAAGTTCCCATCGAGTCAGTCAGCCTGCTTGAACTGTTCTTCGACAAACGACCCGCAGGGTTGGACCCGTGGACCGAGAAGCTCTGAGCCACGACCATGCGGCGAGACGTTTCAAATCGACGATCAACATTGGGAACTAGTCGGTCGACAGGCTCCTGCACCATTTGACAGCCAGATTGACAGCCAGATTGACAGCCAAGCAAACACAGCTCATTCGGCCTTCGGGGCCCGCTCGAACGCCTGCTTTGGCACTCGGTTCTCGCTTCTTCGGTGCTCATGGCTGAGACGCCGTTGCCTCTGATAGCGCTACGAGAAATGATCCTGTCTTGTCGTTGGCTGGTCTGTGTCCGGCTTTTCAGGGGTAGCCGATCACCCCGGTGAGGACTGCGCCGGTCAGGTTCGCTCCGGTCAGGTTCACACCTTTGGGGCAGTTCCAATACAGGTGAGGGTCCGACGCCCTTGAACATCCAGCGTCGGCCAGCACCTGGTAGGGCGCCAGTTCCGCAAGCTGCGAGACAGCACCATCGAGTTCCGTTATGGCAGCAGCAATAAGGAAGATTCTGCGGTGACCACAACTGATTGAGTTAGTCTCGCGCAACTGCAAGAGTTGAGGTATTGATAGCCGGATGGCGGATCTGAAGCCGCGACCCTTGCTCCGAGCACCGACCGCACCACCGCATACGACGACCACTGACACGCTTTTACGGGCCGGTACGTCTGCCAGTCGTTGCACCGTGAGACCGAACTGGAGGACAGCGAAGCATGACCGACACCGAGGATGAGTCGCCAACGGCCGATCCCCGACCCGATGACGCTGGGCTACTCAGTCGGATCGTTCGGACCGCCGCCACAGCCGCGAAGGAAATCCTCGAGGCGTTTCCGAATGCTGCGTCGAGTAGCCGGAGTCAGGGCGACGATGGTGTAGAGAATATGACTCCATCCGACGGTGGAATCGACGATGAATGAACCATCACATCCCGTTCACCGCTGAGCTGCAGCAGCGCCACCACTACGGGCCTAGGACCATCGGGGTCGGCATGGCTGTGATGGACCATCGTGGACAAGACTCCTCAACTTTGGGAGCAGGAGGTCGGTAGTTCAAATCTCGCCGTACCAGTCCTGCACCACGCTCTGGGAGCAGGCCTCGCTACATCCGCCGGGTTCACTCGGGGGCGCGAGTGAACGTCGCGGCGCACTACGCCAGAACTTGCTCGAGGGTTAGCCGACTTCAACCATCATTGATGGCAACGTCGGACAGACATAGCCGCTTTCAAATGGTGGAATCTCATCGTCGGTTTCGCCCACATAGTTGGAGCCGGCAGTTCCAGTCGACTCCCAGACGATCCCGTTCAACGAGTTCTTGTATGAATGCACCAACCAAACCAGAGCTTCAGTAAGAGAGGCGCTTTCAAATCTGACATAGCCATTGGTGCACTCGAAGCCTCCGATGTGTTGAACCGATGCTCCAACCGCCCACGTCCAGACACCGCCCTCAAGGTTGCGAGTCGGCTCGACTTCACAGTCGCGAACGACAGCAAATCCAATCGACTGCGTGTACGCACCGCCGCCGACCTTGACCATGAGTTCTGGAAGCCCATCGACATTGGTGTCAACAACACCAAGTATGTCGGTGCCGAAAACCACGTCAGAATCCTGGATCAGCCACTCGGAACTGAAGGAACCATCCACGGCCTCTGCTCGCAGAACCCACTTGCCAAGGTCGTGGTCGAGGTAGGTGTACGCCACTTCTTCTCCGGCCACCCCATCAAGATCGGCCTGAAAGCCCATGTTCAACGAGATGTCGTCGGGTAGTGGGCCGGCATCAGCTGAGCAACCGGCGGCCTCGGCCTGGGTGGGGGCCGGGGGCGGAGGCAGTGCCGTGGTCGTTACCGGCGCTTGCGTCGTCGTCGGGGGCGGCGCCGTGGTCGTTGCCGGCGCTTCCGTCGTCAGAGGCAGTGCCGTGGTCGTTACCGGCGCCTGCGTCGTCGTGGTGGATTCGTCTATCTGCTCAACCAAGCCTGAATCTTCAGTGGCTGTCATCGAGTCATCGTCGGATTTGTAAGAGCCGCTGCCCAATAACCAACCCAGCAGGAGGCCGATGATCAGCACCAGCACTACCAACAACACCACGAGGCGTCTGTCAGGGGATTTCTTTGACGGCCCCGAATTTTGATCTGAATTCATAACTACCCCCAAGTGTGTTGATCATGCTTGACGAGAACCATGACCGCAATCAATACGGCGTTGAACACAACCCAGAAGGATCCTCAACGAGCACATCCCATGGCTAAACCAAGGAGACCAAGAGCAGTCATCGTGACCACTGCGTCGACCCAATCTCCTTCTTCGCTTTCTTATGCTGCTGACTCCTGTCGAGTCAGGACGTACTCGGCCATCTCTCGAACAACAACGGAACGGAACGACTCGTCCTCCCCGAAGATGCCGTGCTCCTCAACCAGATTCGACGGCACGTCCAGACCTAGCGTTGTCGTAATGCTGTCAGGCTTGATGGGCTTCCTCGACATTCCGCAAGAATACGCTGGCGCCAAGCCGCCAGAGCGGATCGTTCCTCATCTTTGTGATCTGGGATCGGCAACAAACCAGAGCAAGCCGGGCTGCGGGGAGTGATCGACACCAGCAGCGCAGAATGTCACACCCTGACGGTACGCCTTCTCCCATGACAGATTCCCCCAAAACCATTGCCGGTAACGGCCTGAGTTGGATATCGCTCCCCCACCGGGCCGAGACCGGCCCGGTCCCTGATATTGCGTTTGCCGGACCTGACTTCTTCCACAACTGGGCGGCAGGAGACCCAACAACATTCTCTGATGGTGGACCGCACCTCTGCGCCTCGTTCTTTCACATCGCCGCCGTCACCTCCGAATTACCTGAACAATGCGGTCTGATCCTGCGTTTCTACGAGCGGGATTGTTTGCCGGTGAGTTGTCTGCTGGGTCCGAGTGCCTCGGCGGGTCTGCTCGCATCACTGCGCCAAGCAGCCCGAGACCCGAATCCGCCCCGCGTCTCGCATCGAGAAAGCCTGGGTCTCACCGATGACTGGTACGGAATTCGAGTGGCGATGTCAGCAAACGACCGTCTTGTCTTGCACTGCCGTGCCGGGCGCTTCTACCGGGCCGCGATCTTCATCAACGGCCGCTCTCAAGAAATCGACCGGTTCATCGTTTTCCTTTCCGAGCTCGGCCAAACCGTGACGTCACCAATGGAACGTTGGCTCAGCGAGAAGCAACAGTTGTCGGCATACCTCAGGCTCTATCCCTTGGTGACCTCATCGAACGAAGCTGGCTCAGGACGCGAGCAAACCGTCCAGTTCGGAGCGCCCCACGTATCCCGAACCGCCCCAGTTGACCTTGAAGAGCGGTATCGGCCGTTGCACGACAACTGGTTCTCGATCGTCAAAGAACTCGGCAAGGACCCCCATACGGGACTGCCTGTCGTACTCGTTCGCTATCAGCATCGGGGACTGTTTCTTCGCACCGGAACAACCCAGTCACCCATCGACTCCACCACGCAACCCCGCATTCGTCGGCGAAATGCCATCGAATGGTGCGACCAAATTCACCAGCAGCGACCCAGTTCTCCCAACAGCGACGACGAGACGGAGCTCCACCAGTGGCGCAGCGACCCTCGCCAAGTTCTCATCGACGAGCAAGCCATCACCAAGGTCCGGCGCCGTAACAATCTCGAGGCCGCCACCCAACGCTGGGAAGATCTCAAAGCGAACGAGCACGAACCAGCCCGATCGTGACCGTCGCCCCTCATGGTAAGGAAGGAAGCGGACTCACGCTTTCGCAGCCTGAGAAGACTGCTGGTGCCGACTCCGCAGAGGGCACTAGCTTCACATGATGTGGTTCGAGGAACTCACGGGCTTCTCCGAGCAGGACGTGCTCAACGTTGCCGACGAGTTCGAGGTCGACGGCGACCATCTGACGTCTCACCACAACGGGCGTCGGATGTGTTCTGGTCGCTTCGAAAACCCGTCCCTTGCCGAACTACAGGAGCAGATGCCGGCAGCGAACGGGCGACCGACAACCGTGCGGGAGATTGTGGCCGATGTCCAGGCCCTGCACCGAGACGATGCCAACGCGGGAGCGCTCTTTCAGGTCGCATCCCAGTTCAACACGCTCGAAATGGCATCGCCGTCGGTGACGCCAGAGGCCGGGGTCAGCGGCTACGAGTACGACCACACTCAGGGTCCGGCGTGCGCGATTGCCTGCGGTGCCGGGACGATCTGGCGAAACTACTTCGCTGACGTCGACGGTGAACGGGGCCAGACGGCGGATCGGCAGATCGACAACCTGGCCGATCTTGTCAACAACGCCGGAGCAACCGTCACCATGCGCAACGGTTACGCCCTGCCCACTGATCAGCAACTTCGAACGCTGGTCACCTACATCGAGAGTCTCGATGCCGATCAACGCAGCGCCCTCGGAGCCTTACTCCGTGTCGGGATCCAGTGGAACGCCGAGGTAACCCTCGGTGGCGCCGGACACACCGTCACCCAGGCGTACTGCTCTGGGGTTCCAATTGCCTATTCCTCCCAGACAAGTGAGGCGTGGGAGTCGTTGGCGCGTCTGATTCTCGACGCCACCTACGACGCCACGCTCACAGCTGCACGAACCAACGCACAAGCAACCGGCAACTCGACCGTGTACCTGACCCTGATCGGAGGCGGCGTGTTCGGCAACCCGGCCGCCTGGATTGTCAGCGCCATCGAAAGAGCGATCGAACGCCACGCCGATTCGGGGCTTGATGTGGTCATCGTCAGCTATGGGGGCCCCAATGCCAGACTTTCGGGGCTCATCGACCGAAAAAACGTTGCCGGAGCATGACTACAGTGGCCGATCATGGTCGACAGCACCAACGAAGCCGCAGGAAACCCCGATGACGAGGGAGCCCTCCATCGACGCCAAGCGATTTTAGCGAACAACTCCGTTTGGGATCTCTACGGCAGCCGGACCTACGGACCCGATGATGTCGATGAGCTCCTTGGACGAGCGTATGCGGCTGCCTATCACTGGCGACGGGCCTCCGGGAACACACCGACCAACGCGGCGCGTGCGTCCTGGTTGCTCTCTCGATGCCATGCGGTGCTCGGTCACGGCGAACTCGCCTTGCACCACGCCGAGCAATCGGCCCTCATCGTCGAGCGGGCAGGGTTGCAGGACTTCGACCTCGCGTACGCGTACGAAGCTCGTGCCCGAGCGCTCGCCTGCCTCAACCGGATGGACGAGGCTGCCGCCGTACTTGCGTTGGCGTGCGCCGTTGAGGTCGCCGATCCCGACGATCGCGCGATCGTCGAGAGCGATATCACCGCAGAACCCTGGTTCGGTCTCACCCACCAAAACAACCCCACCGACTCAACCACCAGTGGCGGTTGCTGAGCCGCGCTGACAGGGACGATTCAGTCCAACGGCAGATACGTGCCTGTCGGAATCCGGGTCGGAAGGCTGAAATCGTAGTGATTCAGCAACGCATAGGCGAGCTCATCAACCTGCTCCAACTCGGACTTGGAACATACGTGCCACTCGTGGCGACTGTCGTCGCACTTGTCGCTTATCGATGGGTCGAGGGCGCCGATGTTCGCCATGAGGAGCCAGTAGAAGTACTCATGGATCTGGCAACGGTAGTCACAGGTATCGTCGTCGTAGGCGTACCACGAACCTTCAGGATATGAGTCAGGTATGTGCTCAAAGTGCCCGCCTCGAGCGGTATCCATGGCTTTACTCAGCCGGCTTTCCGGTTCATCACCGAAAAACTCCGGGTAGGTCTCGTACCAGCCCACCGAGACAACATGCCAGACCTCTTCAAGGTTCGTATCCCACGACCCAGCCGCTTGTAGACCACCCAAAGCCCACTGATCTTGGCCGTAGTACATGCTTGCGGCCATAGAAACATCGTCTTCACACGGCGTTCCTCGTGCCCCATCCCAAAACGAGTCCCGGTCGCTCTCCATCCATACCGGAACCACGAAATTGTGGTCCGTGAGGACGCCAAGTACGTCTGAATCGTCGGGAACCCCGTCTTCGTCATTGTCGAGGTACTGGGCAAGAACATTTGCCGTGTGCAGGAGATGCGCGTCGGGAACCCCTGATGTTCCAACGACATAGACACCAAACACATCCACAAACATGTCGAACGTAACGTTCAAGCAATCGAACTCTGGATGTTCGAAGACCATCCTGAGTGGAGGCGGAGCTGTTTCCGATCGTTCAACCTGCGAAAGGGTTTCCCCGAGACATTCAGGTTCCGGCGTTTCATCGGAGAGACCGAACTCATCGCCGGCGAGGCAGCCACCATGGTCTGAGTCCGGGGCAGCAGCCGGCTCGGTGGTTAAGACCCCGGTCCCAGAAGAAGACGAGTTGCCGCCCGCACACCCGATAAGAGCCAGGGCGACGAACACAGTTCCAAAAGCACTGACCATCATTTTGTACACGGCAAAAAACTATCGTCCTATCCGCTTTCAGAACGGCCCGTCGACAGAAGTACCCGGTGGCTGTGAGTGAATCCTGATCGTGCCGTGCAACCAGGTTGTCGCGAGTTCGATTCCCGGCAACTCCACACGCCGGATCAGGTTTCCATCACTGTTGAAGCACCTAAAGCTGGCGCCTCGGTACAGTCGCCGCCATGCGCTCACGGCTCGCAGTGGAAATCACCTGGTTTTGGCGCACCGTCACGCCAGGCGAGAAACGTGTTGCCCGCCGGTTCGGCTGGGCATCGGCGTTCGTTATGGCCGGTCTCACCATCACCGGGGTATGGCAGTTCTTCAGCCACGAACCCGACCCGAACTGGTTTCACTACACGACCGAGACCAGCCTGAGTCTCCCGAGGAAACCATCAACGGGCGGAGCCGAGTTACACGCCTTGTTCGGCGACGCGGCCTTCGTCATCGCCCTCTTCGGCGGAGCATGGTTCGCCTACAAGATCGTGTTCCGCGTGCCCAAGTTGGCAGTCCTCGCGGCACTCGTCACGTTCCTCGCCAACATCACTGGATCGATGATCAGGTTCAACGCAGTAAAGATCAGCGGACGGTCATTCGAACAGGCCGACGACGGCTACGCCCAACTCTTCAACCGAGATTTGGAGTTTGTGGTCAACGGCAGGCAAGAGCTCGGATCCGCCACCGTCCAGCTCCTCACATTCGGACACGTTGTGACGGTGCCTGTACTGCTGTTCGCCGCCTGGTTCACACTGATGCGGGCGCGTCAGGCCAGAGAACGTGAGCAGTCAGCTAACGGCCGCCCCAGCCCTGCATGACCAACTCGGCCTCACTCACAAGGTCCTGCATCACAGTCGCCACGGGACGGATCTCCTTCGCATAGCCGATCCCCTGCCCTGCTCCTGAGTGCAACAGCGGCTCGATGCTGTGCTCATCGATCGCGCCGAGAAGATCGCCGACAAGCACGTCCTGGTACGGCATTTTGAGCGGTGTTGGCGCCCCCTCGGTCTCCCACTCGTCGCTCCACGCGGTGCGAATCTGACGGAACGTCTTTCCGCTCTCGCTACGGGTGATCACGGTGTCCGCCGACGTGGCCCGCAGCAGCTTGTCAACCAACGCCGGCTGCATATGGCCGGTGTGCTCCACGGTGGTGAGCCAGACCGTACCCGTCCAAACACCGGCAGCTCCCATAGCCAACGCCGCGGCGACATGACGACCTGTCGCCACGCCACCGGCGGCAAGCACGGGAATGTCGCCGCATGCATCGACGATCTGGGGAACGAGGGTAAACGTCCCGATCGTGCCGGTGTGGGCCCCCGCCTCGGCTCCCTGGGCGACAATGATGTCAACGCCTGAACTGACTGCCCGATGCAGGTGACGTGGGCTTCCGATGAGCGCAGCCGTGACCTTGCCGAGTTCCTTGGCTTTGTCGACCGCCGGTCGCGGGGCGCCGATGCCGCAGGCGAAGAGGTCGACGTCGCTCGCCATGACCGCCTCGAGTTGCTCGGCCTCGATCTCCGATGACCGAATGAATCGTGTCCGCATTCCCGGCCCGCTCGGTTCAGGGACCTCGTATTTGTCCACGATTCCCTGCACGAACTCGCGATGACCATCAGGGATATGGGCCTCGATCGCGTCTCGGCTGTTGTGTTCTGGCATTCCGTCGGGCAACACCAGATCAACACCGAACGGCTTGTCACCGACCAGTCGCCGGATCTGAGCGAGTTCGTCATCTATTTCATGCGGGAACCGCCGGGTGGCGCCGTAAACGCCGATACCCCCGGCGTTGGTGATGGCCGCCACCGTGGCGATGTCATGGGCAAACCCGAAGATCGGGTACTCGATCCCGAGTCGATCCGAGAGTTCAGTCGAGAGAGTTCCCATCAGGCGTGCCTACGTAGTTCACGACGAGCAATACCCATCAGGTGCACCTCATCAGGTCCATCAGCGATACGAAGACTACGTAGAGAGGCGTACCATCGCGCCAGCGGCGTGTCCTCAGAAACTCCGGCTGCGCCGAAGACCTGAATGGCCCGGTCGACCACCGTGGTCGCCGAACGCACCACCTGGACCTTGATTTGTGACATGTGTGGGGCCGAAGCCTTGTCGCCCTGTGTGTCCATCAGCCAGGCGGTGCGGAGCACCATGAGCCGAGCAGCCTCGATTTCGATGCGGGCCTCGCCGATCCAGTCCATGACATTGGATCGCGTACTTACCGCTGCACCAAAGGTCAAGCGTGTCGGCGCCCGCTCGCACATCAAACGAAGCGCCTCCTCGGCGATGCCGATGATCCGCATGCAGTGCTGCACCCGTGCGGGCCCGAGCCGAGCCTGTCCAATGGCAAAGCCGCCGCCGACCTCGCCGAGCACATTTACATCCGGTACCCGGACATCCTCCAAGGTCAATTCGACATGGCCGTCCTCGTCGAAATAGCCGAATTTGGGGAGATTGCGAACCACGGTTACGCCAGCGGTGTCGACAGGCAGAATGAATTGAGTGTGACGACCATGAGGCGGCCCGTCGTCGGCAGTGTTGGCCACAGTCATCATGTAGGTGCATTTCGGATGCAGGACACCGCTGACATACCACTTGCGACCGTTGAGAACCCAGTGATCTCCATCCTGCACCGCAGTCGTCACGAGGTTGCCTGCGTCGCTCGACGCGACCGCCGGCTCAGTCATGGCGAACGCCGACTTGATCTGTCCGTCCAGTTGAGGCTCGACCCATCGCCCCTTCTGCTCGGGGCTGCCGTAGGCAATCATGGCGTCGCCGTTGATGTTCGATGGCGCATCACAGTTGGTGACCTCTTGCGCGAGCGGGTGAGGGCCCATGAATTCGGCCAACTGTGCATATTCCGTGAACAGAAGGCCCGGCCCGTAGTCCGGGTGACGCACGCACAGGTTCCACAATCCCGCGTCCTTCGCCTCCGCTATCAAGCGGTCGGTGGTGACCGGCGCAACTCCGGGATTGTCGGCCCGCTCACCGGCAACGATCTCGACCGCCGGGGTGACTCTGGTTTCGACGAAGTCACGCAACTGATCGAGTAGTCGGTCGCTCCGAGCTGAATGGGAGAAGTCCATGACGCCATAGTCTCGCGCACTTGCTCGATATCGCTCTAGCGGAGCACGCCGGCCCGATCGAGTGCCGTAATCTCCGCATCGCTCAAACCGAGAATCTCTCGTAGGACTTCGTCGTTGTGCTGTCCGACGGTCGGCCCTGCCGCATGAGCGGCCCACGGCGTGTCCGAAAAATGGGTGAGCGGACCGTCATAACGGGCCTCCATCACCTCGTGAGGAAGCGACGTGAAGAAGCCTCGGTGTTCAAGTTGTGGATCCCTGATCAGGTCGGTCGGGCGAAGTGTTGCGTACGCCGGACACCCGGCGTCGAGCAGGGCGTGAGCGGTGGCGAACACGTCGTGGTCGATGGACCATTCGGCGAACACCTGCTCGATCTCGGGGCGGCGGCGCAACCGCTCGTCATCGCAAAGACCGTCAAACAGCGGGGCAGCAAGCGGTGCCACCACCGACCGCAAAGCGTTCCAGTCGGTTTCGGTGATCGCCGAGACGGCAATGTATCGCTCGGTCCCCGCACCAGCGAACACGCCACTGGGCGCTCCACGCTCTCCCGAAGCACCCGGTCTGGTGAATGTCGAGCCGTTCACCACATGGTCGAGAACCATGGGTCCGAGGAAATGAATACCTGTCTCGTTCTGCGAAACATCGATGTATTGGCCGATCCCGGACCGATCACGCTCTCGGAGTGCGGCCACCAACACCGCGAGCCCGAACCGGGGTGACACAAAGTCTGTGTAGGCACCCCACGGGCTGATCGGGGCCCGGTCGGGCCACCCCGTGATGTCCACGAACCCACCGAGGGCCGCGCCCTGCACACCGAACCCCGTCGAACCGGCCTCCGGTCCGGTCTGTCCGCGCATCGACGTCGACAACATCACGACGCGCGGATTCAGCTCATGGACACGATCCCAACCAAACCCGGCCTTCTCCGCAACACCCGGCCGGAAGTTCTCGACGACGACATCCGCCCAGGCGATGAGCCGATCGACGAGGTCACGCGACTGCGGACGACCAAGGTCGCACGCCACTCCGAGCTTTGACTGATTCACATTGGCGGCAGGGATGCTCCCCGCTGGCGATGCCGGCGAATCATTCCATGGTGGCAAGAGCCGCATGCTGTCGACACGGTTTGCCGATTCGGGGTGAATCACCGTGGCGCCATGATTGGCGAGTTCTCGGGTGATGATCGGGCCGGCGGCCATCCAGGTGAAGTCAACGACCTTGAGACCCTCATAGATCCGCCCGCGTTCACCGGTGACAGCCGGTGCCGGCTTAGGCGAGACCGAAGCGATGATCTCCTGGTCGGCGCCAAGGGCGGGTGCGGGCCGCTCGTAGGTGATCGGTGTTCGACTGAGCATGGCAAACGGGCCGGGATGCAGTTCGTCCCCGACGTCGACCCAGAATTTCCGCGCATGAAGCTGCGGATCAGCCAGCAGGTCAGCGGCGTCGTTGCATGGTGCCATCAGTAACTTGTCAGCCATCGACCGGTTGTGGATCTCGATCTTGGTCTTGGTCTTCAGAAACTCGAGGACGGCACTCATAGCCCGTGAGCCGATCTCGACAGGCAGCTCGCCCGACTCCATTCGCTCGACCCACCCGGTCCAGTCCCGCCCGCAGAGGTCCGCGTCGAGTGCTCCTTCCTCTTCCGCCCATTTCAACGTGCCGGAGAATGCAGTCTCGCCTTGGGTTCCCAACACGAAGACCACGGCAACATGTCCATCCGCGCATGGTTCGATCTTCGGGCTGCGAAGACCGGGGACGATCTCGCTGCCGCGCGGATCTGGTGCAGCTGCACGATCATCTCCCAGGAACTTCGGGTTCTTGTCGAGCACCGCGTACGACGAGGTCCACAGCAGGCAGCCAACTACTCCCACCTGCATCGATGAGTCGAGGTGTTGACCGAGCCCGGAGCGGTCACGCTCGTACAACGCGGCGATGGCATCGGCGGCCGCCTGCACGGCTCCGTGATTCGCCGACTCGGGGAAGCCGATCGGAACCGGTGGTCGGTCCTTGTCGCCCTGACCGATCAAGTAGCCGCCGGCCGCTGACAGCGTCAGGTCCGTTGCCGGGGCACCGGCGAGTGGGCCCGTCGCTCCGAACGGGGTTACCGAAACGTGCACCAGGCCAGGGTTTCTGGCGCGAACTGCGGCGGCGTCGATTCCGACGTCAAGGAGACCTTCAGGCCCACAAGATTCGATCAGGATGTCGGCGCTGTCGACGAGATGATTCAGGGCTGAATGCCCATCAGCAGACGCAAGGTCGAGGACGACGCTGTGCTTGCCTCGACCCCAACTCCGCCAGTGCAGCGATTCGCCGTTCGATTGATCAAAGGGACCCCGAAATCGCGACTCAGCGCCCCCGGGTGGCTCGACCTTTATGACCGTGGCACCGAGGTCAGCCAGTACCCGCCCGGTGGCCTCAGCAAGATGGCCGGCCAGGTCCACGGCGATGATGTCTCCCAGTAAGCCTGAATCATTGCGACTCGCGTTCACCACTCCCCCTCTGTCAAGACAGGATCATCGCGTTCTCCGCTCTCCCAGCGCAATCTGCTCACGACCGGCGGGCTACGGTCGATCGATGGCACCCGAAGAGGACTCTCCCACATCCCGCTTCGCTTCCCTCGCCAATCCCACCTATCGAAAGCTCTGGTGGGGCGGTTCGTTCATCTTCCTCGCTATGCAGGTTCAAATGGTTGCCCGCGGATGGCTGGCCTATGAACTCATTGGTACCAACACCGCGCTCGGCGGTGTCCTGATCGGCTTCGGCGTAGCGACATTGATCGCCATACCGACGGGTGGAGTCATCGCCGACCGCTTCAACAAGCGGACGATTCTCGTTCTGTGCCAGATAGCCAACACGATCACAGCACTGGCGATTGCCTTGGCGATCACCGGTGACATCATCGCCTATTGGATGATCGTCGCCGCCTCCGTTGCCGGCGGTGCCTCACTGTCATTGTTGGCTCCGGCTCGTATGGCCATGACTGCGGAGATCGTCGATCGCTCGATGCTCACCAACGCAATCATGTTGAGCACCCTCAGCATTCAGACGACCCGAATCATCGGTCCGGCCGTAGCGGGACTACTGATCGCGCTGGACGGCTTCGGAGCGGAGGGCGTCTACTACCTGTCGGCATTGCTCTCAGCCATCTCGATCCCGCTGACCCTTCGACTCCCTAAAGGGGCACCGACCGGAGCACTCCATACCGGTCCGCTCGAAGACATGTTTGCAGGGTTCCGCTACGTCCGAGACCGAGCCGAGCTGACTCGATTACTTTTGATGTCCGTCGTCGTCGTGGTCTTCGGCTTCGCTCACACAGCCTTTCTGCCCACCTTCGTGGAAGACATCTTTGAAAGAGGGCCAGCGGATCTTGGGTTCATCATGACGGCGGCAGCCGTTGGCGCCGTCATCGTGTCGGCGACACTTGCGAATGCTGAGCGAACAAAACTCGCCAGCTACCAGGCACGCTCTGCGGTGGGGATGGGTCTGATGCTCTTGTTGTTTGCCGTCATGCCCAACTGGTGGGGGGCCCTTGTTGTGATGGTGGTGCTCGGCGGCGCCATGTCGGCATTCCAGTCGCTGAACAGTGCGCTGGTGCTTTCGATCGCCGACATGGAGTACCACGGCCGGGTGCAGTCGCTGATCATGTACAGCTACAGCGCCTTTGGTCTTGCCGCGCTCCCCTTTGGCATCCTCGCCGACAGGGTGGGGCTGCGCGAGACGCTGATCGCCATGGCCGTTGTGGTTCTGATCGCCACCGCGGTCTTCGACCGTTGGCGACACTCGATCGCTTCTCAACAAATCGATGCCCTGTGACAACCAAAAGGAGGTTTCGATGAGTGACCCGCCCGACAACCCCGTGGTCCGACTCTGGCGCACGATCTGGCTCGGCGATCCCGCTGACGGACTCGATGACATTTTGTCCGATCCCTACATCCGCCACACACGCGACGGCACGGCCTCAGTCACCATCCACGAGTACGTCGAACACATGCGCCAGGCCACACGAAACGTCCGCGGCACCGATCTCCGCGTCGATCAGTCCGTAGAGATGACCGACCGAACGTTCATCCGGGTCACACTCATGGGCGTCAACATCACCAGCGGTGACCCTGTCATGATCACCGTCATTGGCGAGTATCGCCTCAACGAGGGGCGGATCGCCGAGTCGTGGTCGATGCACCAGCCTGGACTCGACTGGCGGTAACGCCGCCTTCCTGTAGGAGACTGATGTTCATGGCTGAAGCATCAACCGAATTTGGGAGACCGTCGCCGGCGTGTTCATGGCGTAGCGAGGACCATGACCTCTCCGCGTTTCGACGGTCACTTCCCGACGGGGCCATTGGCTCCTTGGTCGAGGCTGTTCGTCGTTCACTGGAGGCCGGTCATGCCGTCGAAAGCTTGACCGCTGAGGATTTGCCGCTGGGTGAGTTGGCCGATGCCATCGCCAGCGTGCGAGCCGAACTCACCGACAGCTCCGGATTCGTCATCCTCGATGGCATACCTGTCAACGAGCTCTCGATTGACGAGACGGAGCGCGTCTTTTGGGGGATCGGACTCGGTCTCGGGCTTCCGGTTTCCCAATCGGTCATGGGTGAACGCCTCGGCCATGTCCGCGACGTGACCGCTACTGACCCCAACGCTCGCGCCTATCGCAACAAGAGCGAGCTCACGCCGCATTCGGATCCGGCCGATCTTCTCACCTTCCTGTGCATCCACCCGGCTGCGATCGGCGGGGTGAGCCGATTCGTCAGCTCAATGGCCATCCACGAGGAGATGAAGGCAACGCGCCCCGACCTGCTCACCCGCTTGTATCGCGGATTTCGCTACCACCGTCTCGGGGAGCATCGACCGGGCAGCTTGCCCATCACCGAGCACCGTGTTCCCGTATTCAGCGAGTGCAACGGCTTCACGAGTTGTCGATACGTTCGCGTCTATTTCGAAGAGGCGGCCGCCGACGACCCCACGATCGAGATCACCGACCTCGATCGTGAGGCGATCGAAATGTTCGAGGCGCTTGCCGCCGACCCGACGCTTCACCACGAGTTCACGCTCAACTCCGGTGAAGCGGTCTTCGCCAACAACTTCACCGTTCTTCACGCTCGTTCCGGATTCGAGAACGATCCTGCGCTGCCGCCCCGTCACCTCCTGCGACTCTGGCTCTCAACAGACCCGAAACGGCCGATCCAGCCCGAGGTCCTGCACTTCGACGGTGAACCCGGTGTTCCCTCAGTCGAGGGGCGTACGCCTTCCTACGCCCTCAAGGTCAGCATGCAATAGGGCGCTGTTCAACCAATCGCGTTCGAAGGATGCTCGTCGAGTCCCTGTATGAACCGCACCATGTGGTCAGCGACGAGGGCCCCGGCTTCGAGCAGGATCGAATGCTTGTAGCCGGGCAGGATCACGAGCTTGGAGTTGGCGAGAGCGTCGTCGATCTGGCGGTTGAGCCGAGGGTTGCATCCTCCGTCGTTCTCGCCGGTGAGCACCAGTGATGGCGCCTCGATCTCGTGGATCCACGGCGCCATCTCCACAGACGCGTAGATCCGAAATACGTTGAGAAAAATGTTGGGGTCGCAGGCGATGACCTGATCGAGGCGGCGGCGCACGACCTCAGGATTCTGTTCCATGAACTCGTCGGTGTACCAACGATCGGTGAGCGTCTCCAACACGTTGGGCACGCCTCGTTCCTCCATGGCCGTGACGACACCTTTGGCCTTGGCACTGTCGTCCTCGGTGCGAAAAGCGGCGGTAGAGAGCAGGCCGAGTGACTGGACCCGTTTCGGGTATCGGCGGGCGTAGGCCGGTCCAATCATTCCTCCGAGCGAGTGGCCGGCGAAGTGCGCTCGTTCGATACCCGTGCGTTCACGGACTCGTTCGAGGTCGTTGACGAGTTCGTCGAGCCCAAACTCGCTGTCGGGCATCGGCGACGCGCCATGACCTCGAAGGTCGTAGCTGACGACAGTGAAGTAGCGGCCAAGCAAGGGTGTCATGTAGCGCCAGGTATCGCGCGCCGCACCGATCCCGTGGATCAAGAACAGGGGTGGCCCGGCGCCTTCAACGGTGTACTCGCAATCGATGATCTCGGTCATCGCAGTACGGTCGCCCGTGCATGGCGCCGCGTCAAGTGCCCCAATCCGAAGGACATATCGCTATTGGTATGCCCGATCCCTAATTGAGCACTGGATTGCGTCGCCTGAGTGATCCATGATCAGAGGGTATGACGAGCTACCCGGACCTTCAGCTATACATCGGCGGCGCGTGGCGCACGACGACTGAGACGCTGCCAGTCGTCAATCCCGCCACCGAAGAGATCATCGGCCGCCTTCCCTGCGCTGGCCAACAAGACCTCGACGACGCGCTAGCAGCGGCCCAAGCAGGGTTCGCAATCTGGAGCAGAACTACTCCTCGTGATCGGGCCGACGTGATGCTGCGCGCTGCTGCGATCATGCGAACTCGGCAAGACGAGATCGCCCACTCCATCACCCTCGAGCACGGAAAGCCCTACCAGCAGGCCCGACTCGAGGTCATCAGGGGAGCCGAGTTCTTCGAGTGGGACGCGGGCGAGGCAGTACGGGCCTACGGACGGGTGATCCCCAGTGGCCCGGGCATCGACTACATCGTCCACCACCAACCGATCGGGGCGGTGGCGGCGTTCTCTCCATGGAACTTCCCGATGAGCCAGCCGGCCAGAAAGATTGCCGGCGCCATCGCATCTGGCTGCTCGATCATCCTGAAGGCAGCAGAGGAGACCCCGGCCGGGGCGATGCATATCGCCCGAGCGTTCCACGATGCCGGCCTGCCCGCCGGCGTGCTGAACCTGGTCTTCGGTATCCCCGCCGATATTTCCAGCTATCTGATCCCAAACGACATCATCCGACTCGTTGCCTTCACCGGTTCCACCACCATCGGCCGGCACCTGACCACCATGGCGTCAGACCACATGACCCCCGTGCTCATGGAACTCGGCGGCCACGCTCCGGTGATCGTATGTGAGGACACCGATGTGAAGGCTGCCGCTGTCAGCGGATCCTCCCGCAAGATGCGCAACGCCGGCCAGGTGTGCACCTCGCCGACTCGGTTCTTCGTCCACGACCAGATCTTTGACGAGTTCCTCCAACATTTCACCGACCGAGCGGCCGCAACCGTGGTCGGCAACGGTATGAAACCCGGGGTCGAAATGGGCCCGTTGGCGAATGACCGACGGATCACTGCACTGTCCGAATTCGTCGACGATGCCCGCACCAAGGGGGCCGACCTCATGACCGGCGGCTCCCGCATCAACGCAAAGGGCTACTTCTTCGAACCGACCGTGCTCGCCAACGTCCCCGACAACGCTCGAGTGATGCAGGAGGAGCCGTTTGGGCCTCTGGCGATTGTCAATCCAGTCGGCTCGCTCGATGAAGCAATCGAACGGGCCAACTCCGTTCCCTACGGCCTCGCCGCCTACGCTTTCACCAACCGCTCCGACTACGCCAACCAGATGGTTGAGAGAGTCGAGGCGGGCAATCTCTCCATCAACACTCTTGAAGCCTCACTCCCAGAAACCCCATTCGGCGGGGTGAAGTCCAGTGGTTACGGCCGCGAGGGCGGCACCGAGGGTCTCCACCATTACATGGTGGTCAAGAGCGTCTCCCACAGCTACACGATCGTCTGACAGGAACCCTGATCCCATGAAATACACAAGGAGCGATGCCAAGGCGTACGCCATGGCCAATATGAACGGCATCTGGGCCGCGGCCCTCATGCCGTTCACCGAGGACCTGCGCATCGACGAGGACGGCTTCCGCGAGAACGTGCGCCACTGGACCCAGGATCTGGGCATCGAGGGCCTGTTCATCACCGGCAAACAGGGCGAGTTTTTCTCAATGACCGTCGAGGAGCGCAAGCGTTCCTTCGACCTCGCAGTCGAGGCCACAGGCGATCACGGCCAAACGATCATGTCGTGCTCGGATCAGAACATGGATGTGGTGCTCGACCTCGCTCGCCACGCGCAGGAGAACGGGGCCGATTACATCGTGGTCCATGCTCCGGCCCTGCACTTCACCACCGAGCAGGACAAGACGCTCCTCGCCTACTACCAGGCGGTCTCCGACGCCGTCGACATCGGCATTGCGTTGTGGAGCCATCCCGACAGCGGCTATCTGATGTCACCCGAACTGTGCAATCGACTCGCCGATATCGAAAACGTCGTCGCCATCAAGTACAGCGTCCCTCGCCCTCTCTACACGGAACTGACCCGCCTTGCCTCGGACCGCATCCAGGTCAGCACCGCGGCCGAGCACGAATGGCTCGACAACATCCTGGAACTCGACTGGGAGCTGTATCTCTGTTCGTCGCCACCGTTCCTCCTCCAGTCGGCCAAGGATCGGCGGATGCACGACTACACCCAGGCTGCGTTTGCGGGCCGGGCCGACGAGGCCAAGGCAATCAGCGCCAGCCTTGACCCTGTACGCGACGCGCTCAAACAGACTCGTCCACCAGAGAAGCCCCATGCCCACCAAAAGTACTGGCAAGAACTCCTCGGCCAGGTCGGCGGTCGTGTGCGCCACCCACTCTTGGAGCTGACTGATGCAGAGAAGGCCGCAACCCGCGAAGCTTTCGAGCAATGCGGACTACAGGTCTGAGAAAGCACGTTTGGGGTCTGACCCCAAACGTGCTTTGACAAGGGAGCAGGGACATGGCAAACGAAGGCCGCCTCAAGGCATTCAACTTTCAGCAGTGGATCGATGAGCATCGTCATCTCCTCAAGCCGCCGGTTGGTAATCAGCAGATTTGGGAGGACGCTGACCTGATGGTCACCGTCGTCGGTGGGCCCAACCAGCGCACAGACTTCCATGACGACCCAGTCGAAGAGTTCTTCTACCAGTTGGAAGGCGACATGGTTCTCAAGATCGTGGAGGATGGCATCCACTACGACGTGCCCATTCGAGAAGGCGACATTTTTTTCCTTCCCCCCCACGTTCGACACTCGCCACAACGACCACAGGAAGGCTCGATCGGTCTGGTCGTCGAGCCCAAACGGCCAGAGGGCGCCAAGGACGCAATGGAGTGGTATTGCTTCGAATGTGGGGCCCTCGTGCACCGGGCCGAACTCACCCTCCGCAGCATTGTGCGCGACCTTCCGCCCGTGTACGAAGCCTTCTACGGCGACGACGACGCCCGAACCTGCGCAGCGTGTGGCGCCATGCACCCGGGCAAAGAACCCCCGGCCGGCTGGGTTCAGATCTGAGTTTGTTCCGATATGCCGACACAGGGACGACCCCTTCGGATCGCGTTCGTTGGGTGGGGAGCGATCTCTCGTTCAGCCGCCCAACTATTGGAGGGAACACCCGTCGAAATCGTGGCGGTCGCCGTGCGCTCGGAGGGGGCGCGTGACGATCTTCCGGCTGGGGCCACCATCATCATGGGACCAGGCGAGTTGGCGGCGACCAATGCCGACCTCGTCGTCGAGGCAGCCAGCCGCGAAAGTGTCGCCCAGTGGGGCCGTCCGGCACTCGCGGCAGGCATGGACTTCATCGTCTCCTCTGTGTCTGCGTTCGCCGACGCCGATCTGCTCGAGGAGTTGCGTGATCTGGCCACTCGAAACGACGCCCAACTCGAGATCCATGCCGGAGCGTTGGGAGGCGTTGATGCACTCTCGGCCGCTCGCCTCCTCGGCATCGACCGCGTCGAGCACCGGATCATCAAGCCACCTCACGCATGGCGCGACACCCCTGCCGAAGAGCTCTGTGACCTTGGCGGACTCACCGAAGCCACAGCCTTTTTCAGTGGCACAGCATCCGATGCCGCCTCAGAGTTCCCGAAAAACGCCAACGTAGCGATGACCACGGCCCTTGCCGGTATCGGTCCTGACAAGACTCGTATCACGCTGGTTGCTGATCCAGATGCCACCACCAACCGTCACGAGATCTCAGCTTCTGGGGCATTCGGCGAACTGGCGGTGACCATGAGCAACAAGGCACTCGAGGCGAACCCCAAGACATCAGCGATGACTGCGCTCAATCTCGTACGCGCCATTCAGAACCGAGTCACCTCAGTCGTAATCTGATCTATGTGCTCGGGCGGTCAGCCACCGCCGCCCGCAGCGCGTCGACCAGCGCCGCCGCACTGGCTGTCAGTTCGGCCCCGGAGCGAGTCACGATTCCCACAGCGACCGGTGCGCCACCCACCTGCATCGGTAGCGCGACAAGCGAACCGCGCTCAAGCTCATCAGTGAAGATGCCCGACGGGACGACGGCCAAAAGCTCACCTCTCAGCACAAGCGAACGCAACGGCATGGCGGCAACGCACTCGATCACGCTGACGGGCGTCCGGCCGCAGTCACGGATGAAGTCCTCCTCGATCTGTCCGCGCAGCGATGTGTCGCTCGGCGGCAAGACCCAGGCATCGTCGACCAGTTCACCCAGTGTGCCGGTGTGTGTCGCCCGCGGGTGATCGGGGGTGCACACCACCCTGACTTCATCGTCGTACAGACGCTCGGACTCCACACCGGATATCGACGCAAGAGGCATCACTCGTCCAACCACGAAGTCGACATGGCCCAACATGAGACTCTCGTACAGCCGATCGGGCGTTCCTTCCGAGACCTCGACTTGGATCTCGGGGAACTGTCGGGTGAGCGCCACCAACGCACTTGGCAGCACATCGGCCGCCCCAGCAAGGAGGGTGCCGACGCGGACCTTTCCTCGACCGCCGTTCACGATCTCTTCGGCGTGGCGGGTCAACGAGCCAACCTCGGACACCACCACATGCATGTGGGCGATGAGGGCTGCTCCTGCGTCGGTGAGGGTCATACCCTTTGGCCCACGCTCGAAGAGCTTCAGTCCCAGAATCTCTTCCAGCTCGGCGAGCGACCTCGACGCCGCCGGTTGGGTGAGATGCAGCACCTCGCTGGCCTCGCGAACAGATCCATGATGGGCCACTGTGGTGGCCACAATCATGTGGCGGAGCCGGATCCAGCGAGAGAGCAGAGACGCGGGGTGCACTAGGCCAGGTCCGAGCGCAATGCTCCGGCGTCGACCACCACGTCACCGTCGAGGGCGACCGTACAATTACGCATCGGTAGGTCGAAATGGCCGCGGCAGAACCGTCCCGCGGTCTCGTTGGCTCCGGTGGAAAACACCACGTTTCCGGCGAACGCCCGAAGTTCCGTACCGTTGTGCTGAGATTTGTCCCACATGGCAAGCGAGTCCCAGCGAGCCCCGGTATTCATGCCCCAACCGATGTGGCTGATGGCGTAGGCATCGGTCTCATCGAACGATGCAAGATACGAGCGCATGAGTTCGGCATCGTGCCCATCGCCGGCGATATCGGTCACATAGTCGTCTGCGAGCGTCAGCGTGATCGGCTCTCGGATGTATTCCTTGAACGTCAGATTGATGTCGCCGGGGGCCAAAACCACAGTGCCATTGACCGTCCGCTCCGCGGGGAAGGCAAGTACGAGTCCGCCCGGCCAGTGAGCGATACTGCCAGGCTCGGTGCACCAGCCGTACGAGCCGGCGCGGACGGCGCCATGAAGATCGACTCTGAGGTCGGTGCCGGCGGCACTGGTAATGGTCATGACGTCAGCGGCTTTGAGCAAGGAGGCTCCCCGATCGACCCGCTCCTTGAGCGAAGGGTCGTGGGGCCAGCGTTCACAGTTCTCCGGATGCTCCGCTGAGATCATCAAGACGCGGGCGCCGCCCTGCAGGATCGCGCCGCGCTCAACTGCATGAAGCAAGCCCTCAACGGTGCAGTCGACGACGAAGTCGGCTGCCGCGCACGCGGCGATGGCCGCTCGATGTCCGGCCAATGCCTGGGATGCGCCGGTAGATCGAATCGGAACGGGACCAGGGTTCGACGGGGTCGGCATTCGGACGTCAGCGACAGCGGCTCCCAGCATCTCAAGCGCCATACGGGCCGTCTCGACGATCTGCTTCTTGCTCGACGCCTCGGACAGAAGGACCACCACCTCGCCTGGCTGAAGATTGCAAGCCTTGAACTGTTCGGCATAGCGCTGGACCCATCGCCACTCGGCTACCTGGTCGTGCATGGTGTGCTTCCTTACTTTTCAGTGAGCAGACTGGACTTTTCAGTGAGCAGATAGGAACTCGGCGACAAGCGCGTTGAACCGGTCTGGAGCTTCCGACGGCGACAGATGGCCGACGCCGTCAAGTATGCGGAGATCGCTGTGGGGAATGCCATCAACGATCGATTGGGAGTAGGCGATCGGCGTTTCCTCGTCGAGTTCTCCCACGATGACCCGGGTCGGGTGGGTGATGGCGTCGAGTCGGTCGAGAACATCATGTGTCGGCAAGCATCGCAGCGAGGCGCGAAACCCATCTACTGGAATACGGCCATAGGCCCCAACGACCTCGTCACGAATCTGTCCGGTGAGCGTCACCGACGTAATCGCATCGATGACCCTCTCTGCCGCATCGGCCGGCGTCTCGCCCCGCTCAAGCGGCTCCATCCGTGCGGCAGTCCATTCGGCTGCCGTGGTGCCGTTGGCCCCGAACCTCGGACTTGTGTCGGCGAGGACCAGCCGGTTCACCCGCTCGGGGTGACGCAGGGCCGTATGCATCGCGTGCATTCCACCGAACGACAGTCCGACAAGGTCAGCGCGTTGAATGGCGAGTGTGTCGAGCAGACCGACCAGCCGGTCAGCGATTGCTTCGAACGTCAGTGGTTCGAGCAACTCGGAATCTCCATACCCGGGCATGTCCCAGGCAATGCACCGGAAACGGTCGCCAAGGCCGCGTAGCTGCGGCCCCCAGGCGGTGCGGCTACCGCCCACCCCGTGCAGGAAGATGACGGGCGGACCGCCACCGGCTTCGATCCATGCAATCGGTTGGTTCACAGTTCGTTCACTCCTCCGCCGTCATCACCGTAATGGCGTAACGCCAGGCAGGGGCCCGCAGCCGTTCGGAGATCTCGACGAACAACCGGAGCGCTTCTGCGGCGGGCCAGTCATCGGGCAAGAGACTGGTGGGGAGCCCCGGGTCAAGAAAGGGAAGTTCACGCCACGCATGCATCGCCGCCATGTAATCGATGAACGACCGCCGGTCGCTGGTCGGTGCTGGCCTGCTGGTGAGATCCGACGCGATGCGGCGGTAGTCGTCAAAGGCTGAGCGGATTGCCGGCAGGTCCCACGCGTCCGAAACTACGACCGATGCTGGCCCGAAGCCGCGATGCTCGGCCTCCCAGAGCACGACGTACTCATCGAGTCCGGATCGGACCAGAGCGCGCTGGGCCTCACCGAACACGGCAACAGGGACAATCATCAGACCTGCGGAGACCTGCCCAAAACCGAGTCCTTTCAAGCGCGCTCGTATCTTGTAGCGCGAACTGCGATCTTGCTCAGGTACCGAAAACGAGGCCAAGACCCAGGAGGTCGTCTCAGGCGCGGGCGTTGGCCTCAGGATCCGTTCAGACCCATCGCGAAACCACTCCTCCGCTGCTGCGGTGAGCGAATAGCCGCTCCGCCCTTCCCTGCGCTCGGACTGAAGTTCGTTGTTGCGTTTCATTCGCGAGATTGCAGCCCGACTCGCGCTTGGGGAACTCCCGAACGTCTCGAGAAGTTCGAGAAGATCTGCGACCGCTATCCATCCGCCGAACTCCCGGACAAAGTTGCCGTAGATCGACAGGATCCACTCCCGCGGCCCAACTATTCGGCCGGCAACAAGCAGCGACTCGCGCTCAGTCCTCATCGAACAGGCGGACGCGACCGAGGCGCCCAAGACAGACTTCAACGCTCCACGGGAGCATTGTTGCTCCACAGCGGGAGTCGCGATACGCCTGCTCGATGTAACTCGGCCGCAGCATCGAACGTCCGCCACAGATCCGAATCGCGGTAGAGGCCATCTCCGGGGCCCCTTCCATGGTGGTGACCAGAGAACTCCACGCCCGCGTGATCTGTTCCTGGGTCGGGTCCACACCGCTCTCCGCGATGACCCGGTAGCAGAGGGCTTGGGCCTGCTCGTAGCGAATGTTCATCTCGGCCCAGGCGAGCTGCTTGACGGCGAAATCTCGACGTCCGCTGGTTTTGAGGTAGGTCTCTGTGAAGTCGAGGATGCCGCGCATCATGCCCAGGTAGGAAAACGACAGGGTCATGTAGAAGTACGGGTAACGCTTCGCGGCCTGGTTGAAAGCCCCCGGCGGAAGCCACTCGTTGGCTGCAGGAACAAAGACCTTGTCCATCAAGAGGTTGCGCGAGTCGGTACCCCGCATGCCCAGGGGATCCCATTCGCCCTCGAAGCTCACACCCTCCGCCTCGTGTGGCACGCCGAGGAACCGGATTCGAGGGTCACCTTCCACGGTGCAGATCACATTGTGGAAGTCGCAGGCACCGGCGAGAGACGCGAAGATTTTGCGACCGGACACGAGGTATCCCCCGTCTACGGGTTCGGCCTTGGTGGCGTAACCCGCGGTTGCGTCGGGTTGGATCCCCTCCGAGAAGGGCTGGCTGTGAACCATCTTGCCGTCCACGACTCCCCGCCAGAGTTGTTCACGGCGCTTCTGCAAAAACGATTGCTCATCGGCATCGAACTCCAGGGAGCTACAGATCTCGCCGATCAACAAGGTTGTGGCGACGTGCATGTTGAACGTCAAGCCGGTCGAAGCGCAGTGCCTGCCGAGTTCCTCGGCCGTCAGGGCGTAGCCGATGAAGTCAGCTCCGAGGCCGCCAGCACTCTTCGGGATCGTGATGGCGAGCAGGCCCGCTTTTTTGAGATCCGCCCAATTCTCGAACGGAAAGACGGCTTCCCGGTCGACTTCGGCAGACCGAGCGGCGAAGCGGGGCCCGAGTTCCGCCATCTTTTCGACGATCTTCATGCGTTCGGGCGTATGAATGTCGGTCATTGGTGGGTTCCTTGCGGGTTCGGCAAGCACGTTGAGGTATTTCCCAGCGTGGGGTCTCAGCCGCCGAAACTATAATCGTCCATAATTGACGATCGCAAGAACTTCGTCACATGCTCATGACCCGGTCAGCCAGTTGGCCGGATGCTTGTCGTCAGCAAACATTCCGGCCTGCCACCGCTGCATGCCGCCAATCCACCGATCCACGTCGGCACCCTTGCGTTCCACATACTTCGCCACCTCGGGATGAGGGAGAACGTGGAATCGCTCCTCACGCAAGGTCTCGATCACAACATCAGCCGTATCCTGCGCGCTGAGCGTGCCATCGGCACCGGCAACATTGGCACCGCGCTCAGCGAGTTGGTCGGCGCTTGGGCTGTTGGCGCCGATGTTGGTAGCGACCGCCTGGGGGCACAGCACCGAGACCTTGATCCCCTGATGACCGTGCGTGATGGCGATCCATTCAGCCAACGCCACCGCCGCGTGCTTGGTGACCGCATAATGCATCGAACCGAACTGCGACAAAAGTCCCGCTGCAGAAGCGGTGTTGAGCAGGTAGCCGCTTCCCCGCTCTGCCATGTGCGGGATGACGGCTCGGGCCGCGTAGAGATGGGCGAGCACGTGAACCTCAAACATGCGGTTGAGGTCCTCAACCGGCGCCTCCAGTCCGCCCAGGGTGACATACCCGGCGTTCGAGACAAAAAGATCGATCGGCCCGATGTTGTGCTCGGTATCGGCCACCAGTTTGTTGATTGCCGCCTCGTCGGTCACATCAAGCGCAACGCCAGTGCCGCCAATGCTCTCAGCGACAGCCATCGCTCCGGCTTCGTCTTGGTCCACAACGACGACATGCGCGGCACCGTCAGCGTGAAAACGCTCAACGAGCGCCTTCCCGATACCGCTCGCTGCACCGGTGACGACTGCAATCTTTCCCTGAATCTCCATTCGGTCGAACTTACACGGCTGGATCGGCACGGCTCGCACTCGAAGATTCGCTCCCTGGCAACCGTAGGGTCCGGGGAATGGATGGAGTCCCAACCCCCAAGACAGCCATCGAGGCCCGCGAGTCTCGACTCCCGTACGCAGCCTTACTCTGCGTCGTCTTCCTCTGGGGTGCTGGGCCGGTCGTCACCAAGCTGATCACGGTCCCGCCCGCAACCGGTGCACTTCTTCGCTTCGCTATCAGCATCCCCCTGCTCTTCGCCATCGTCGCCGCCACCGGTCGGAGAATTTCTGGGCCAATAATGCGAGCAGCCGCAGCCCCCGGCGCCGCATTCGGCATCAATCTGATGCTCGTCTTCGCAGCGGTCCAGGAAGCAACCGTGGCAGTGCTGGTTGTGGCCGTGTCACTTCAGCCAGCAGCGATCCTCATCATTGCCGGTCCCATGTTCGGCGAACGGGCCAGTCGCTCCCACGTTGCATGGACCATTATCGCCATCGCCGGCGCCTCCATCGTCATCCTCGGCGCGGGCAGCGAGCTCCGCACATCGCCGCTTGGAGCCGTGCTCTCACTCACAGCCGTTGCGATGTTCACCGCCTACTTCGTGCTCACCCGTGCCGCCCGCCTCAAGACCGCCGTCGACCCCATCGAATGGATGACCGCCATCAACGTGTGGGCATTCGTGTCGGTTTTACCAATGGCCCTGTTCGTGTCGAACTGGTCAGATCTCACCACGATGCAGGGACGGGACTGGCTCTGGCTCATCGTGTTGTCGTACCTCACCGGTGTGCTCGGCCATGTCCTGATGAGCTGGGCACACGGCTATGTCGAGGCATCACGGTCCTCGCTCTCCATGCTGCTCATGAACATCGTCGCCGTGAGTTTGGCGTGGCCGGTACACGACGAACCCGTGACCTGGGTTCAGGGACTCGGAGGCATCATCGCGCTCGGCGCTGTAGCCATGGTGCTACGAATCCCACCCGTTACTCGCACATGACGCAACGATCAGCGGGGTCGTATATGGAACAGGTGCCGGGTTCCCGAGGGCAGATGTTCCCGCCGCACAATGTCGAATCGAGATGCCAAGGCACCCTCGAAAGATTCAAGCGAGTAGTGGTCAAACAGGCCGGACCGCTTGCGTTGAAGCAACCGTCGAACCATCGGATCCTCTCGTGTGGGGAACTCGACCACCACTTCACAGTCGTAGTCGCGGAGCATGGCAACCACTTCCACCAGTGGGACCGTGTCTGTAATGGCGAGATGATGCACCAAGGCAAGTGCCAACACCAGATCCGGACTCACCCGACTCGTAAACGCCGGCCGCTCCTGGGACCGCCAACCCAGCGATGGCGACGAGTCAACCAGGTCGCTGTAAAGCGGGAGCACAGATCGATTGCCTTCAGCCCGTAGCGATCGGTACAGCCGATCGATCACAAGTGCGTCGGAGTCCACCGCGATCACGTAGTCAGCGTGTTCGCTGGCAATGCGTGAGAAATAGCCGTCGTTGGCACCGAGATCAAGGACCTGCGATCGCGGAACGGCCGAAGCCACCTCG